>Ga0335085_10001316_pt1 | contig 54512 bp, 55 predicted proteins | sample Lox_Sample_45_FD_206712 | JGI IMG/M metagenome (GOLD analysis project Ga0335085, IMG submission 206712) | Soil microbial communities from Loxahatchee National Wildlife Refuge, Florida, United States - Lox_Sample_4.5 | ecosystem: Environmental > Terrestrial > Soil > Wetlands | place: USA... | reverse complement strand
ATGACTGCAAAGAAGAAGCGCAAGGGCGCGAAGCGCAAGGCGACGCGCAAGGCCGCGTCCGCGCGTGGTGCCGCTCGCAAGACGAAAAAGCGTCGCGCGAAGAAGAAGTAGCATTCGATTTTGCCCGCGCGTTGTGCGGGCGATTGAATGATCGGCAAAGCCGCGGCTGCTCCCTCCATGCGGAGTCGCAAGGGTGGAGCAGCCGCGGCCAAGCCCAGAAAGGATCGAAGCCCCGCGGTGACCTGGTCGCCGCCGATCCAAGGAAAAGCAGGGCTTTTCGTCCGATAATCCTCACATTTGACTCGCATCAGCGTTAAGGCTGTTAACCTCGCCTTAGCTCTCAGCCCATCACGATCCTCATCGTCGCAACGGGAATTGGCCCGGGGCGAACGAGGGAAGGGCCCGTGAGGGTCAAGGGGGAGGCGATGGCGTGCATCGATGTGGACGCGCTGACGCAATACGAAAGCGACGCGAAGAAGGGCCGCGCAGACGCGCTCTATAATCTGGGGCTGGCGTACTCGACGGGGCAGGGCGTAACGGTGGACTACGTCGCCGCGCACAAATGGTTCAACCTTGCGGCCATGCGCGGCAGCGAAATCGCGAAGAACTGGCGAGGGCAGATCTCCCGTGAGATGAGCACGACCCAGATCGCCGAGGCGCAGCGGTTAGCCCGCGAATTCCTGTCGTTCTTCAAGACGGCCGTCTAAGCCGTTCTATTTGCTGGCAACGGAGCTTGGGCTGCCGGCAGCATTTTCCGCGCGCGTGGCCGGCGCCGGCGCGGAAAGCACCTTCGTCTCGGGCGCCCGCGGCCGATAGACATCTGCCAAAATCCGCAACGGTTCGTCGTGCCCGGAAAGCCGGTTGCGGTAGACCTCCGTGTTCTCCAGCACCCGCTGCACGTAATTCCGCGTCTCGCTGAAGGGGATTTCCTCGATCCAGTCGATGGGGTCGACGTTCGGGCTGCGCGGGTCGCCATAGGTGTCGAGCCAGCGGTTCACGTTCGCCTTGCCGGCGTTGTAGGCGGCAGCGGTGAGGATGTAGGAGCCGCCGAACGTCGCCAGATCGTCCGACAGTTCGATCATGCCGAGCTGGGTGTTGTAGGTCGTGTCGCTGATCAGGTCGTTCGGCCGGTACTGCAGATTGGCAAGGGCTGCGGAGTGCTTGGCCGATGACGGCATCAGCTGCATCAGTCCGCGCGCACCGGCGCCGCTGACGGCGGAGGGATCGAACTCCGTCTCCTGGCGGATGATGCCGAGCACGAAGGCATTCTCCGGTGCCGGACTCGGCCCCTGATACGACGGCAGCCCGATGACCGGATGCAGATAGGTGAAGAAGTTTGTTCCCGTGTAGCTCGCCTGCTTGGCGACCCGCACCGCCACATCCTTGAAGCCCATGTCGACCAGATCGGAGGCGAGCAGCTTCACGTGCCGCGGATCGGCGTTGTCTTCCGCGTCATGTGTGGCGAAGACGCGCAGCAGGCTCACCATGCCGAGGTCGGCGAGCACATGCTCGGCATGGGTGAGATCACTCTTTTCGTACGCGGCCTTCACCGCGCCGGTTTCGGCTTGCGTGTCGGCCAGGTGAATGTGTGGCGTGGAGTCGATGCGGGCGAGCGCCAACTGTCCGTAGAAGGTCTCCGGCGATTTCGCCGCCTCGCGATATTCGGCCCACGCGGTCGACGTGTTGCCGGCGGCTTCGCTGGCGCGACCCGCCCAGTAATAGCCGCGACTGCGGCTGATCGGCCGGGTGAAATTCTTCGCAATGTTCATGAAATGCGCATGCGCCGACGACGGTTCGTGCAGGAAGCGTAGCGCCAGCCATCCGGCCATGAATTCCGCTTCGGCATATTCCTGGCCGGATGACAGCCCCGTGTCGCGTACCAGCTGGTAGGCGGTCGAATAGCTCTTCTGCTGGATGGCGGTGCGGGCGGCGAGGTTCAGCTCGTTCCACCATTTGCCGGGATTGATTTCGGCCATCTCGCGCGTCGGCGTCTTGGAAAGGAGGGGCGGGATGGCATCCACCGAACTCTGCTGGCGCAACAGCTTGGCGCGGTCGAACAGCAATCCGGGATCGTTCTGCAGGTTTGCCGGCAGCGCATCGACCACCTGCATGCCCTGATACGGATTGACGTGCAGTACCAGGCGCGCTTCCGCCAGTTGCTGCGCATCCGAAGGCACGCGCGACATCTCGCGGCGTGCCGCAGAAAGGTCGTTGTTGAACAGCAGGCGGTCGAGACGGGCGCGATCCACGTCCGGCGTCAGGATGTCGCCGTGGCGCTGGATGATGGCGAATTCCTGGTTCAGGTCGAAATCGCCGCTGACCCAGGCGGTGCGGATGAGATCGCGGCCCTTCGCCGTGTTGCCGGTCGCAAGATAGGCCTCGCCCAGGCGCACGCGGCCGATGTCAGAGGCGGGATCGCGGCCCGAGAAGAACGCCAGCACCGCATGCGGATCCATGTTTGGATCCATCGCCTGCTCGGCGCGGGCGAACAGCGTGTCGCGCGCCGGCCAATCGGGATTGCTCTTGAGGAAGGCGGAAATTTCTCCGAACGAGGCGCCGCTGTTCTTGTCGAGCAGGTAGCGCCACTCGATGATCCGCCGCGCCACCGGGTCATGGCCCTGATCGGCAAGGCCCTTGGCGGCGATCCAGTCGCCGCGATCAGCCGCCGCGAAGGCATTGAGATAGGTGTCGCGATCGGACGTGCTCAGCACCCGCACGAGGCCGGCGCGGCGTTCGGCCGTGATCTGTGGTCCGCGGTCGCCGGCATCGTCGGCAATCGGCGCCATGGTGATGACGCCGCCCTTGATCACGACGCCGGGCGGCAAGGTGCGCTGCCCTGCGCCTTGCGACGGATTCTGTGCAACGCCGAGGTTCGCGCTGAACACAAAGGCGGCCGCAGCCAGAAGGGTGGCACGGAGAGCGATCATCGACATCCCGATCGGTTTGGCTGCGTTGGGGGGCACGCAACGGTAGAAAAATAGCGGGTCCGCCTTCATGTCGCCAGCATTGTCTTGCTGCATTGCGGGTGCGAGCGTTAATTTTGTCATTGTTTCGTCAATGGATCATTTCATGCGCGATGTGCGCGAGCGGCTCAAAGGTTCCATTCCGGCCCTCATCACGCCTCTTAAGGATGGCGCGGTGGACGACGATGCCTTCCGCAAGCTCGTCGCCTGGCAGATCGCCGAAGGCAGCCACGGGCTCGTCCCCTGCGGCACCACCGGCGAATCACCCACGTTGACCCACGAAGAACACATGTGGGTGATCGAGATGTGCGTGGAGGAGGCGGCGGGCCGCGTGCCGGTGATCGCGGGCGCCGGCTCGAACTCCACAACCGAAGCCCTGCTGCTGACGAAGCATGCCAAGGAGGTCGGCGCCGACGCGGTACTATCCGTCACGGGCTACTACAACAAGCCGTCGCAGGAAGGCCTCTACCGTCACTACACGACGATCGCCGAAGCCGTCGACATCCCCATCATCGTCTACAACATCCCCGGGCGCGCGGTGGTCGAGATTTCCGTGGAGACGATGGCTCGGCTCAACGAAATCCCCAACATCATCGGCGTGAAGGACGCCACCGCCAATCTGGCCCGTCCGTCGCGCGAGCGGCTGGCCTGCGGCAAGGACTGGCGGCTACTTTCCGGAGAGGACGGAACAGCGCTCGGCTACATGGCGCACGGCGGGCACGGCTGCATCTCGGTGACGGCCAACATCGCGCCCAAGCTGTGCTCGCAATTCCAGGATGCCTGTATGCAGGGCGCGTTTGAGACTGCGCTGAAGCTTCAGGACAAGCTCATACCGCTGCACGATGCCATGTTCCTGGAGCCGAGCCCTGCTTGCGTGAAGTATGCAGCCTCGCTGCTGGGTCTTTGCCGCAACGAAGTCCGCCTGCCCATGATGCCCGCAACGGATGCCGCCCAGAAGCGCGTGAAAGACGCGATGGCCGGTGCCGGATTGTTGTGACTCTCACGCAGGGGCGCGGAGATGCGGAGCGAATTGCACGAACTCACTGTCGCAGAACTCTCCGCCGCGTTCGCGAACCGTGATCTGTCGCCGGTAGAGGTGACGGAAGCGTGCCTTGGCCGCATCGAGGCACTGGATTCGGAAATCAATGCCTTCTGCCATATCGATGTGGCAACGTCGCAGAAACAGGCGGAAGACTCCGAGGCGCGCTGGCTCGCCGGCGATCCGCTGTCGCCGCTCGATGGCGTGCCGGTGGCGATCAAGGACCTGCTGCTGACCAAGGGTTGGCCGACGCGGCGCGGATCGCTCACCGTCGATCCCCATCAGCCGTGGAACGAGGATGCGCCGAGCGTCGCGCGGCTGCGCGAAGCGGGTGCGGTGCTGATCGGCAAGACCGCCACGCCGGAATTCGGCTGGAAGGGCTCGACGGATTCCCCGCTCACCGGAATCACGCGCAATCCGTGGAACAAGGCGAAGACTCCCGGCGGCTCCTCCGGCGGATCGGCGGCGGCACTCGCCGCACGCTTCTGTCCGCTGGCGCTCGGCACCGATGGCGGCGGTTCCATCCGCATTCCGGCGAGCTTCACGGGCACGTTCGGATTGAAGCCAAGCTTCGGCCGTGTACCTGCGTATCCGCTGTCGCCGTTCGGAACGGTGGCCCATGTCGGCCCGATGAGCCGCACGGTGCTCGACGGCGCCATGCTGCTGAACGTGATCGCCAGGCCGGATGCGCGCGACTGGCATTCGCTGCCGTATCAGCCGACCGACTACGCGGCGGAACTGGAAACCGGCGTGCGCGGCAAGCGAATCGCCTTCAGCCCACGCCTTGGCTATGCGAAGCGTGTCGATCCCGAGGTGGAGACCCTGGTTGCGGCGGCCGCGAAGCGGTTCGAACAACTCGGCGCGCATGTGGAGCAGGTCGATCCGTCCGGCGGCGATCCCGGTGAGATGTTCCGCACCTTGTGGTGGGCCGGCGCGGCTTTCCTGTTCGGCGGCCTGCCGGAAGCGAAGAAGGCGCAGCTCGATCCCGGCCTGCGCCAGATGGCGGACGAAGGCGCGCGCATCACGACGAAGGAATATCTCGCGGCCAATGCGGCGCGTGGCGTCTGTGGCAGCACGATGCGACAGTTCATGGAGCGATACGATTTTCTCCTCACGCCGGCGCTTGCCACGACCGCGTTCGATGTCGGCCAGCTTTCGCCGCTTGACGATGACGGCAAGGCGTGGATGCAGTGGACGCCGTTCAGCTTCCCGTTCAACCTCACGCAGCAGCCGGCGGCGAGCGTGCCGTGCGGCTTCACGCGTGACGGTTTGCCGGTTGGCTTGCAGATCGCCGGCCGCATGTTCGACGATGCCGGCGTTCTGGCGGCAGCGGCCACTTATGAACTCGCCGATCCGCATTTCGAGAAGACGCCGCCGGGTTTCTAGCGCCTGAAGGAGAATATAATGTCACGGCTTTTGGTCCGCAGCATCGGGGTCTCGCTCGACGGGTTCGGCGCCGGTCCCGATCAGGCTCTCGACCATCCGCTCGGCATCGGCGGCGAGCGAGTGTTCCAGTGGTTCTTCCACACCAACACCTTCGGGGAAATACAGGGCCGCACAGGTGACCGAGACCTCGATGACGAGTTCGCACGCAAGGGTTTCGAGAACATCGGCGCGTGGATCATCGGACGCAACATGTTCGGGCCCGTCCGCGGCGGCTGGGGCGATGAAAGCTGGCGCGGATGGTGGGGCGAGGAACCACCCTATCACGTGCCGGTATTCGTGCTCACACATCATCCACGCAAGGATTTGCCGATGCTGGGCGGCACAACATTTCACTTCGTAACCGGCGGGATCGGCGAGGCGCTTGGGCGTGCCCGGGAGGCTGCGAACGGAAAGGATGTGCGCGTGGGCGGCGGCGCTTCGACCATTCGGCAATATCTGGAAGCGAAGCTGATTGACGAACTGCATCTCGCCATTGCGCCAACTTTGTTGGGGAACGGCGAGAGTTTGTTTGCCGGGCTGAACCTGCCGGCCCTCGGCTATCAGTGCACCCGGCATGTGGCATCCAGCCACGCAATGCATGTGACCCTTACGAAGCAGGCATGAAGGCGAAAGAACGATGGCGCGACCGGTCTTCGATCAGATCAACATCGTCAGCGGCGACATGCGCAAGTCGATCGATTTCTATCGGCTTCTTGGCGTGGAGATTCCGGAACCGGCAGCCGGCCAGTCCGGCGAGCCATTCCATGTGAATTGCGACGTGGGCGGGCAGGCGGACCTCGATCTCGATTCGGAAGGCTTCGCGCGGGTGTGGAATGCCGGCTGGCGCGGTGCTGACAAGCTCGCGGGCCGGGTCGTCGTGGGATTTGGTGTCGAAAGCCGTGAGGTGGTCGATGCGTTGTATGAAAAGCTGACGCAGGCGGGACACAAAGGCCTTCAGCCCCCTTGGGATGCATTCTGGGGATGTCGCTATGCGATCGTCGAAGACCCGAACGGTATCGCTGTCGGGTTGATGAGTCCGCGCGATCCAGCCAGGAACTATTGGCCGCCCGAAGGATGGAGCGGCTAGGATCGGGAGTCACAGCGAGGCACCCATGGACAAGGACAGACTTTCCAGCCGCATTCTCCCGAATTCCGCCACCATGATCGGCGTGTGCGTAACCGCCGTGGGGCTGGTGAAGATCGCGGAAAGCCATATCGGCCCCAGCAATGTCGATATCTACTTTTCGCTGGCGGCGATCATCTTTCTCGGCAGCGCCTTTCTCTCCTATCTCGCCCTGCGCGCTCCCGCCTCGGCGCGAGGCGTGACCGTTCTCGAGCGCATGGCGGACATGATGTTCATGGGCGGTCTGCTGGCGCTCACGCTGATCGCCACCCTGTTTGCCTACGAAGCGATCTGATGGCGAACGAGATCCTCACTGTCGCGCAGTGCTACGAGGCGGATCGTTACGCGGCAGCGCACGGCGTGCCCTCGCTCACGCTGATGGAGAATGCGGGGCGCGCGGTGGCCGACGAGATCTGCAAGCGCTGGTCACCGCGGCCAACCGCCGTGCTGTGCGGTCCCGGCAACAACGGCGGGGACGGCTATGTCGTCGCGCGGGTTCTAAAAGAGCGTGGTTGGGAGGTGAGCGTCGCCGTACACGGACCGAATCCGCCCACAGGACTGCCTGAGGATATTCGTGGGCAGTTGAAAGGCGATGCCGCGGCAATGGCTGCCCGGTACGATGACCCGCTCATGCGATCATCAGCTTGGATGCTCGAATATTCGCGCCTGATCGTTGACGCGATGTTCGGTGCCGGACTGTCGCGTCCGCTCGATTATGGACCGGCCCTGGACGCGTCGTTGCTCAATTGCATGGAGACGCCGGTCGTATCGATCGATGTGCCCAGTGGTCTTCATGGCGACCTAGCCAGGCCTCTCGGCGAAGTTTGTGTCCAAGCCGATCTCACGGTGACTTTCTTCAGGAAGAAGCCAGCACACGTGTTGGTGCCTGGGAGGCAGTTCTGTGGCGAGGTTGTCGTCGCGGATATCGGTATTCCGGCGAGTTCGATAGACTATCTTCAACCGCGTAGTTTCGAAAACGGGCCGGAGCTGTGGGGCAGGGATTATCCCTGGCCGCAAGTCGATGCGCACAAATACGCCCGTGGACATTGCGTGGTGGTGAGCGGCAACGCGCACGCGACCGGTGCCGCGCGGCTCGCCGCGCGCGGGAGCTTGCGAATCGGAGCAGGCCTCGTCAGCGTGGCCAGTCCGTTGGATGCCGTGCCGATCAATGCCGCGCATCTCACTTCGATCATGGTCAAGCCGTTCTCCGGCGCGAAAGGGTTGACCGATCTACTCTCCGACAAGCGCTTCAATGCCGTCGTCATCGGTCCCGGCTGCGGCGTGGGCCGCCAGACGCAGGAACTGGTGGCAGCGGTGCTGGCCAGCGGCGCGGCAACAGTCCTCGATGCCGATGCGCTCACGTCCTTCCAGGATGATCCTGCCGTGCTGTTCCGCTTGCTGCGCGAGCCCTGCGTGCTCACGCCGCATGAAGGGGAATTCGAAAGGATTTTCCCCGGCTTGCTCGCAAAATCTCAGAACAAGATTGAAGCAGCATGCGCAGCCGCCGCCGCCGCCAAATGCACGGTGCTGCTCAAGGGACCGGACACCGTCATCGCCGCGCCGCATGGCCGCGCCATTGTCAACAGCCATGCGCCGCCGACATTGGCGACCGCCGGTTCCGGCGACGTGCTTGCCGGCTTTATCGGTGGTCTCATGGCGCAACGACTCAGTTCATACAAAGCGGCTGCGGCGGCAGCGTGGCTGCACGGGAAGGCGGCATCCAGGTTTGGGCCAGGTCTCATCTCGGAGGACCTGCCGGAGCTGTTGCCGGCGGTGCTCTCCCAACTGAAGGACGAGCTCAATGCCCGACATCGTCATACGCAGGGCAGCGCAGACTGATCTCTCCGCGCTGCTCGACATCTACAACCGATACGTTCTCGAAACTCCGGTGACGTTCGACGTCGAACCGCGCACGCTGCAACAGCGCCAGGAGTGGTTCGATCTGTTCAGAGATAGTGGCCGCTATCAATGCTTCGTTGCCATCGAAGGCGGTCGGCCGATCGGCTGGGCGTGTTCGACGAAGTTCAAGGAACGCGCGGCTTACGCGACATCGGTGGAAACCAGCGTGTACTGCGCGCCCGGCACAACCGGCCGTGGCATCGGACGACAACTCTATTCGCGACTATTCGAGGCGCTGGCCGGCGAGGACATTCACCGCATCTATGTCGGCATCACACTGCCGAATGACGCGTCGCTGAAGTTGCACACGGCGTTTGGGTTCCACCAAATCGGGACGCAGCACGAAGTGGGATTCAAGTTCGGACAGTACTGGGACGTGGCCCTGTGCGAGCGCCGCTAACCATTCCGTAAGCCCGTTCATCCGAGACGTTTCGATACATCATGTCCGGATTTTCATTTGGCACGCACGGCGGACTGCCTAGATTTAGCCGCGCGGGGGCAGCACGGAGAATTTCATGACGGCTGCCTATGAGCCACGTTCCAAGAGTTCGACGGCCCCGGCCAACCCTTCAGGTCTCGGGGCGCGCATCGGGGTGATCGTCATGCGCGCGGTGCCCGCATGGAACGCGATGTTCATCGAGCCCTGGATCATTGGCGCCTCCATTGTCGCGTTGCTCGTGCGCAAAGTTCGGCATCAGCAGCAGGTCTTGGTCTCGAAGCCTGTCTCGGCAAATCGGCCGCTGATCACGGCGGCGTCCGGCATCATGATCCTCTGCCTTGCAATCGTCGTGCTTCTCAGGATCACCCATGAAAGCGGCAAGACCTACTCCGATGAAGTGGCCTGGGTCGGCGCCATCCTGATGCTTGCAAGCCTCCTGCTGGCACGGGCCCGCCGGCAGCCTCAACCGCAGCGCGCCGCGCTTGCCGATTTCACCTTCGCCGGAGGCACGGCCGCGCTTCTAGCTTCGATCCTTTTTGCAATATTCCAGTTGTAATGATTTGAGCGAGCGGGGCGGCGGACGTTTTGCGAGAGCCCCGGCAGACAAATGCTTGCGACGTCACGTTGTGACGTTCGTGTGCGTCATTTCCTGACGAGCAACCGCGATCATCCGCCGACACGTCGCGGCAAGTGATCGCGATTGCTCTTCAGCGATACTAGCCGCGCGGGCCCTGATGCGCAGGCGGTGCGGGTGCCGGCGCAGGCGGCGGAGGCGTGTAGGTCTCCTGCGGTGGCGGCGGCGCTTGCACCGCCGGCTCTGGCGGCGGTGGCGGCGGGTTGGTGGTTGCGCACCCACCCAACGTGACTGCCGCGCCGAGGGCGGACAGCACCAAGACGTTTTGGACAACCTTGTTCATGGTGATCTTCTCCCGTTGCACCGCGCGCGCTGATGCACTTGGCGCTTGGTGTCGCAAGCGAGAACGATTTCGGACCCATGTCGTTTCGTACACGCGCGAAACAGAGCAACAGCATCGCCGTTTGTGTGGGAGATTTTCATGGCAGGTGCGGCGATGAAGCTTATCGTTCGGCAATCAGCAAGGCGGGCGATTTTTCTTTTGATGTTATTTCTCTGCGGCATGCGCGCGGCGATCGCGCAAGATCAATTCGATCTCCGGCAAGCCGATGGAATGCAAGCCGCGATTCAGGACGCGCTCGCTGCGGAATCGCGTTCGGCGGACACGTCGCAGCTTATGACATTCTACAAGGGGCGCGACTTCCGGCCGGTGTGGACCGGCAGCGATGCTGCACGCGCACGCGGCACTCTTTTGTTACGAACTCTGAAAAATGCGGAACAGCAAGGCCTGCGCAGCGCCGATTACATGACGGGCATTCCAAAAGATGATCCCCGTTCGGCGGCGAAGCAGGCGATATTCGATGTCGCGCTGACACAATCCTACTTCAACTACGCCAATGACGTGCGCCTCGGGCGCGTGCGGCCTGGTGACGTCTATAAGGATGTCGACCTTCCGGCGCAGAACTACGATGCCGCTGCCAACCTCAACAGTGCGATCGAGGAGGACGACGAGGACGGCGATTTCGCGGACTTCCTGAAAAGTCTGCCGCCGCCGCATCCCGAATATTATCGACTGGTTGAAGCGCTCGCACATTATCGCGGCCTTGCGAGGCATGGCGATGCGGAAGCCGCCAAACGCGTCGAACAGATCGAAGCGAACATGGAGCGCTGGCGCTGGCTGCCGCGCCATTTCGAGTCGCGGACCATTCGCGTCAACGTTCCGGACCAGAGCGTCGCGTTCGTGGAAGACGGCGAGGTCAGGCTTCGTTCGAAAGTGGTGGTGGGACGCAAAGGCATGCCCACGCCGATCCTGCGCACGACTGCGGTCGCGGTGGTGGCCAATCCGTTCTGGGATATTCCCGACGACATCGCGGCGAAGAGCATCCTGCCGCACCTGCGGCGCGATCCAAACTATCTCGAGAGTCGCCATATGGTGCTGGCAGATGGCCCCCCTGACGATCCGCACGGCACCGAGATTGATTGGAAAGATGTGAAAGGCGACATTCTGCCGTACCAGATCCGCCAGGAGCCCGGACCCGACAACGCGCTGGGCACGGTGATGCTCGACATTCCAAACCCGTTTTTCGTCTATCTGCACGGCACGCCCAACCAGCACCTGTTCACGCTGGACGATCGCGAGATCAGCCATGGTTGTGTGCGGGTCGAGAAGATCCTTGAGTTGGCGTCTCTGGCACTGACCGACTCGACAACGGACCCCGATCTGAGCGATGCGGTGAGCACGGGTGCCACACAGCGCATGTCGCTGGATGCGCCGGTGCCGGTCTACATGCTCTACTGGACGGCGATCGCGCAGCCCGACGGCACGGTCGATTTTCGACCCGATCTATACGGGCGCGACAAAGTCCTGATCGAAAAACTGTCCGGTGCGGAGCGCGTCAGCGCTACTTCACCGGGCGACGCGGACGCTGCTTCGCCGATACGGCCTGGATGACAAGCTTTCCTTTCGCTTTGTGGTCATACGGAAAGCCTGCGAGTTCCAGCGCCTGATCCATTAGCGCCGCGATGTCGGGCTTCAGAAGATCCTTCGCGCCACCGAGAAGCTGAATGCTGCGGATGCGCCTGCCGCTGCCGCGCAGCAGCTTCCTGGGATCCTTCAGCCTGGCACCATTCAAAAGAAAGCAGAGCGTGATCCAGCGCGGCGCGCCGACAAGCGAGAACACGGACGCGAGCGGGCGACCATTGGGGCTGTAGCCGATCACCAGCCAGTTCCAATTGTCGTAGACGAGCTCCACGGCGCCCGGCAGCCGCTTGCGCATGATCTTGCGCGCGGCCCGGAATTCCCTGGCCACCTCGGGCAGGTATTTGGCCATGAAGGCCGACAACTGCTTCTCAGGGGAGGGGGGCACGCCAGCCATGAGATTGGTTTACCACGCGCGTCGCCCACCCCGAAGGTTGGGCCTAGCCGGGTCCCGAAACCCCTGCTATACGGCCCGCCTTCCGGAGGAAGCCGTATATAAGGACTCCGCCGGGGCCCGGACGCGGGCGTGGCGGAACTGGTAGACGCGCTGGATTTAGGTTCCAGTGACGAAAGTCGTGGGGGTTCAAGTCCCTCCGCCCGCACCACGCTTCGCTCGCGGGCGCGAGAGAAGCGTGCCCGGCGTAGCTCGCAGAGCGAAGCCCGGGCTGTTTCCCCGCGAGCTACGCATGGCAAGCCAGCCATGCTGATACTTTGAGAGTTGGGAACGAACACATGCAGATTACCGAGACTGTCTCACAGGGCCTGCGCCGCGAATACAAGGTGGTGATCGCGCGCGACGATCTGGATGCGCGCCTGACCGGCCGCATCGAGGAGATGCGCCCGCGCGTGCATCTGAAGGGCTTCCGCCCCGGCAAGGCGCCGGTGTCGTTCCTCAAGAAGTCGTTCGGCAAGTCCGTGATGGGCGAGATTGTCGAGGAGGCCGTCAACGAGACGAGCCAGAAGACCGTGACCGACAATTCGCTGAAGCCGGCGTTCCCGCCGCGCGTGGATTTCGGCAGCGACATCGAGCAGGTGGCGGAAGGCAAATCCGATCTCGAGTTCACGCTCAAGATCGACCTGATGCCGGATTTCGACATCGCCGACGTCTCCAAATTCAAGGTCGAGAAGCTGGTATCCGACGTCACCGAGGAGGATGTGACCCAGGCCATCGAGCGGATGGCCGAGCAGTCGCGCAGCTATTCCGCAGCGCCCGAAGGAACGGCTGCGGCGGACAAGGATGCCGTCGTCATCGATTTCGTCGGCAGCGTCGACGGCGAGGAATTCCAGGGTGGGCAAGCTGAGGACTTCACCCTTGTCCTGGGCTCGGGCCAGTTCGTTCCCGGCTTCGAAGAGCAGTTGATCGGCGCCAAGGCCGGCGACGAGCGGACCGTGAAGGTCACCTTCCCTGCGGACTATCCGGAGCCGACGCTTGCGGGCAAGGAAGCGTCGTTCGCAACGAAGGTGAAGGAAATCCGCAAGCCGGATGCAATCAAGATCGACGACGAACTCGCACAACGGGTCGGGTTGGACTCGCTGGGCACGCTGAAGGAACGCGTGCGCGACCAGCTCAAGCAGGATTTCGCGCGTGCCGGCCGGCTTCACATGAAGCGCCGCATCCTCGACGCGCTCGACAAGGAGCATTCGTTTCCGCTGCCCGAAGCCATGGTCGAGCAGGAATTCGACGCCATCTGGCGTGCGGTCGAGGCCGAACTCGCGCGCGAGGGCAAGACCGCCGCCGACGAAGGCAAGAGTGAGGACGAGCTCAAGAAGGAGTACCACGACATCGCCGAGCGCCGCGTGCGCCTCGGCCTCGTGCTGGCCCGCATCGGCGAACAGAACGGCATCCAGGTCGCTCCCGATGAAGTGAATCGTGCAGCCGCCATGCGCGCACGCCAGTACGCCATGCAGGCCCAGATGCAGGGCCAGTCGATCACCGAGCAGCAGGCCTTCCAGATGCTGACTCAGAATGCGCAGGCCATGGCCGAGATTCGCGCGCCAATTTTCGAGGACAAGGTGGTGGATTTCATCAGCGAGCTTGCCGACGTAACCGAGCGCAAGGTCGACCGCGAAACGCTGTTCATGGATCCCGACGAAGCGGCCGAGAAGTTAAAGTCCGCTTGAACAGTGAGGGCTTTTGCGCATCTCGACACGGGGACCGTGACGGACTACATCTGATTCGATGAAAGATCCCCGCGACGTCTACATGAACACGCTGATCCCGATGGTGGTCGAGCAGACCGCCCGGGGCGAGCGCTCGTATGACATCTATTCGCGCCTGCTCAAGGAGCGAATCGTCTTTATCACCGGCGGCGTGGACGATTACGTCGCCAGCCTGATCACCGCGCAGCTTCTCTTTCTCGAGGCCGAGAACCCCAAGAAAGAGATCGCGATGTACATCAATTCGCCGGGCGGCATCGTCACGGCGGGAATGGCCATCTACGACACGATGGAATACATCCGCCCCGCCGTGCAGACGCTGTGTGTGGGCCAGGCGGCCAGCGCCGCGTCCCTGTTGCTTTGCGCCGGCAACAAGGGCGAGCGGTTCTGCCTGCCGAACTCCCGCATCCTGGTGCACCAGCCGAGCGCATCGTTCTACGGCCAGGCGGCGGATATCGCCCGCCACGCGCAGGAAATCATCAAGCTGAAGCGGCGGCTGAACGAGATCTATTCCCGTCACACCGGTCAGCCGGTCGAGGCGATTGAAAAAGCGCTGGACCGGGATACCTATATGACGGCGGAAGAGGCGAAGGCCTTCGGGCTGGTGGACCAGGTGCTGACGCGCCGGTCCGATGCAGGCGAAGTGTCCTAAAACGGGCTTGCTGCCCGGAATTTGGCGGAATTGGGCCGGATTAAACAATTCTTGATTGGCGCGCCTCTATCGTGGTCGAATGACTGCGTTAGGGGGCAACCGAATCCTTCTGGCGCGGTTCCTGCAAATGGGAGCTTCGGCCGGAAGGGCTGTAAGGTCAGGCGGATGCTCCAGGAGAGCGCATGAGTAAGGCGAGCGGCGGCGAAAACAAGAACACGCTGTACTGTTCCTTCTGCGGAAAGAGCCAGCACGAGGTTCGCAAGCTGATTGCGGGCCCGACGGTGTTCATCTGTGATGAATGCGTCGAACTCTGCATGGAAATCATCCGGGAGGAGAACAAGACCTCCTTCCTGAAGTCGCGCGAGGGCGTTCCCACGCCCGGCGAGATCTACAAGGTTCTGGACGATTACGTGGTCGGCCAGCAGCACGCCAAGAAGGTGCTCTCGGTCGCCGTCCACAACCACTACAAGCGCATCAACGCGACGGCCAAGAATGCCGACGTCGAGCTCGCGAAATCCAACATCCTGCTGATCGGACCCACCGGCTGCGGCAAGACGCTGCTGGCGCAGACGCTGGCCCGCATCCTCGATGTGCCGTTCACGATGGCGGACGCCACGACGCTGACCGAAGCCGGTTATGTCGGCGAGGACGTCGAGAACATCATTCTCAAGCTGCTGCAGAACGCCGACTACAATGTCGAGCGGGCGCAGCGCGGCATCGTCTATATCGACGAAGTCGACAAAATCAGCCGCAAATCGGACAACCCGTCGATCACGCGCGACGTGTCGGGCGAAGGCGTGCAGCAGGCGCTGCTCAAGATCATGGAAGGCACGATCGCGAGCGTTCCTCCTCAGGGCGGGCGCAAGCATCCGCAGCAGGAATTCCTGCAGGTCGACACCACCAACATCCTTTTCATCTGCGGCGGCGCGTTTGCCGGGCTCGAGAAGATCATCTCGCAGCGGACGCACGGTACCAGCATGGGCTTCGGCGCGCAGGTTCGCTCAGCCGACGAACGCGGCACCGGCGAAGTGCTGCGTGAAGTCGAGCCCGAGGACCTGCTCAAATTCGGTCTGATTCCGGAATTCATCGGCCGGTTGCCGATTCTGGCCACGCTGGGCGACCTGTCGGAGCCCGCGTTGATCGAAATCCTCACCCGTCCGAAGAACGCGCTGGCCAAGCAATATCAGCGCATGTTCGAGATGGAAGGCGTCAAGCTGCGCTTCCAGGAAGAGGCACTGCACTCCATCTCGCGCAAGGCGATCGCGCGGAAGACCGGAGCACGTGGGTTGCGCTCGATCATGGAAGGTTTCCTGCTGGAGACGATGTTCGAACTGCCGACGCTCAACGGCGTGCAGGAAGTGGTCATTACCGCGGATGTTGTCGAAGGTCGCTCACGACCGCTCTACACCTACTCTGACAAGGCCGAAGCCCAGCAGAAGAGCGCCGGCTGAAGTTCCGCAGGTTCCATCGTCGGGCGCCATCCTGAATAGTCGTTCATCGTGAAGCGCGCATTTCCTGTCGGGAAAGCGCCACGTTTGGCAACGATTTTGTGAGCGAGGTCCTTAAACCTTGAAACGACGCGGTCCGAGGGCCACTTTAACGCTCCAGAGTCGGCCCATTTGGGCGACTTAGATCAAGGTACCGTAGGCCTCGACGGGGTACGGTCCTATCACAAGCCAGACACCCCGGGCTGGCCAGGAGAAGCGAATGTCAGATCAACCTGTTGTGTCCAAAGGCGAAGTTGGCGGCCAGCTGGCGCCGGTCCTGCCTTTGCGTGACATTGTTGTGTTTCCCCACATGATCGTTCCCCTCTTCGTGGGCCGCGAGAAATCGGTCCGCGCGCTCGAAGAAGTGATGAACGACGAGAAGCAGATCCTGCTTCTCACCCAGAAGAATGCCGCCGACGACGACCCGACGCCCGATGGACTGCATCGCGTGGGAACGCTGGCGACCGTCCTGCAGCTCTTGAAGCTGCCGGATCAGACGGTCCGCGTGCTGGTCGAAGGCAAGAGCCGCGCGAAGGTGACCGGCTTTGCGCCGCGCACCGATTTCTTCCAGGCGACCATCGAACACATCACGGACAATGGCGGCGAGGCCCGCGAGACCGAGGCGCTGGTCCGTTCGGTGAAGACGAACTTCGAGAGCTACATCAAGCTGAACCGCAAGGTGCCGGCCGAGACGCTTGCCAGCGTCGCCCAGATCGAGGATCCGGCGAAGCTCGCCGATACGGTTGCCTCGCATTTGTCAGTGAAGATCTCCGATCGCCAGGGGCTGCTCGAGACGCTCAACGTCACCGAGCGGCTGGAGAAGGTGCTTGGTCTCATCGAAGGCGAGATCGGCGTGCTCCAGGTCGAGCGCAAGATCCGTTCCCGGGTGAAGCGTCAGATGGAGAAGACACAGCGCGAGTACTACCTCAACGAACAGCTCAAGGCGATCCAGAAGGAACTCGGCGAAGGCGAAGAAGGCCGCGACGAGATGAACGAACTGGAAGAGCGCATCAAGAAGACGAAGCTGTCGAAGGAAGCGCGCGAGAAGGCGCAGGCCGAGCTCAAGAAGCTGCGCTCGATGTCGCCGATGTCGGCGGAAGCCACGGTCGTGCGCAACTACCTTGACTGGCTCTTGTCGCTGCCATGGGGCAAGAAATCGAAGGTCAAGAAGGATCTCGCTCACGCCGAGCAGATCCTCCACGAGGATCACTACGGGCTGGAGAAGGTGAAGGAGCGCATCCTCGAATATCTCGCCGTGCAGCAACGCGCCGGCAAGATGAAGGGACCGATCCTCTGCCTGGTCGGACCTCCCGGCGTCGGCAAGACCTCGCTCGGCAAGTCGATCGCACGCGCCACCGGCCGCGAATTCGTGCGCATGTCGCTTGGCGGCGTGCGTGACGAGGCGGAAATCCGCGGCCACCGGCGCACCTATATCGGCTCCATGCCCGGCAAAATTATTCAGTCGATGAAGAAGGCGAAGAGCGCCAATCCACTCTTCCTGCTCGACGAAATCGACAAGCTGGGCGCCGATTGGCGCGGCGATCCTTCGAGCGCGCTGCTCGAAGTGCTCGATCCGGAGCAGAACCACACCTTCAACGACCACTATCTCGAGGTCGATTTCGACCTCTCGGACGTGATGTTCATTACCACGGCCAACACGCTGCACATGCCGCAGCCGCTGATGGACCGCATGGAGATCATCCGCATCCCCGGCTACACCGAGGATGAGAAGGTGGAGATCGCCAAGCGCCACCTCATCGGCAAGGAAATGGAGGCGCACGGCCTCAAGCCGGAAGAGTGGAAGATCAGCGACGATGGTTTGCGCGATCTGATCCGCTACTACACGCGCGAAGCGGGCGTGCGCAATCTCGAGCGCGAGATCGCCAGCCTTACCCGCAAGGCGGTGAAGGAGATCGTTTCCGGCAAGGCCGCGTCGGTCGAAGTGACGCCCGAGAACCTCGGCAGCTACGCCGGTGTGCGCAAATGGCGCTACGGCGAGGTGGAGAGCGAGGACCAGGTCGGTGTCGTCACAGGTCTCGCCTGGACGGAAGTCGGCGGCGAGACAATGCAGATCGAGTCCGTCATGCTGCCCGGCAAGGGCCGTATGCAGACCACCGGCAAGCTCGGCGACGTGATGAAGGAGTCGATCGACGCAGCGCGCTCCTATGTGCGCTCCAAGGCGACGAGCTTCGGCATCAAGCCGCCCACCTTCGACAACAAGGACATCCACGTACACGTGCCGGAAGGCGCCACGCCCAAGGACGGTCCGTCGGCTGGTGTAGCGATGGCGACCTCCATCATCTCGGTCATCACCGGCATCCCGATCCACCGCGATGTGGCCATGACGGGCGAAGTGACGCTGCGCGGCCGTGTCCTGCCGATCGGAGGCTTGAAGGAGAAGCTGCTCGCGGCCCTGCGTGCCGGCATCAAGACGGTGATCATCCCGGCCGACAACGAGAAGGATCTGGCCGAGATCCCGGACAACGTGAAGACGGGAATGAAGATCGTGCCGGTGCGCAATGTCGAGGAGGTGCTGAAGGTGGCGCTGACCCGGCAGCCCGAGCCGATCGACTGGGACGAATCGGCGATGGTCCCGCCCGGGCCGGCGGCCACGCCGCCCGACGACGCGATCGTCACGCACTGATCCCTGTTGGACAGAAGGGAAGGGGCCGCCATGCGCGGCCCTTTTTCCTTTTCATCCCAGGCGGTTGGCCGTCGGCCGGGTAACCGCTCGCGCAACCGTTAAGCAAAAAACCCGCCGATTCCCTGGATTTCGCTTTGACGAGGCGGCCCGGCCGCTCCTAGACTCAGGGAATCCGGGACTGAATCGCTCGAAAGGAGCCTCTCCCCCATGAACAAGAATGATCTGACGCAACATCTTTCCGACCGCTCGGGCCTCGCCAAGAACGACGCCGCCAAGGCAGTCGACGGCGTTTTCGACATCATCACGGACGCCTTGAAGTCGGGCGACGAGGTGCGGCTGACGGGATTTGGCGTATTCGCTGTGGCGCAACGCGCCGGCGGCAAGGGCCGCAATCCCCAGACGGGCGCAGAAATCACAATCAAGCCATCGAAGCAGCCCCGCTTCCGCCCGGGCAAGCAGCTCAGAGACGCGCTGAACGGCTGAGTTTCTTATCGCCGCCACGGTGCCAGGACGGTGTAGACCGGCACCGCGGTTGGCGAACTGCGCTTCACCGAAATCAATCCCCGCCGCTTCAGGCGCGCGATTGCTGCCTGGATGCTCGACTTCGACAGCCCGGTCTCGACCGCGAGTGTGCTGAGGCTCACCTCGATACGCCGTCCGGCGCCTCCGCTCGCGTGCCACAGCTTGAGGAAGACGATAAAGGCTGAAGACGCACGATCGTGCCCGACGAGATCGGGCAGCAGCGTTTCGATCACGTAGTCGTCCGGCGGCGCTTTCCTGACCATCACTATAGTAGGCATTGGATGGCTTGCCCGCGCAAGCGCCGCTGCGTAGCGATGGACGGGTCGTCGATGAAGGAGACAGGCGTGATTACCCATCTCAAATTCATGAGCATTCCGGTTGCGGATCAGGATCGCGCGCTGAAATTCTACACCGAGAAGCTCGGCTTCAAGGTGGCGACCGATCAGGCGATGGGGCCAGGTCGGCGCTGGATCGAACTGCGCATCGGCAAGGCCGAGACACGAATCGTCCTGTTCACGATGGAGGGCGAAGAAGGCCGCGTCGGCACGCAGATGAATTGCTCGATGGCCTGCGACGATGTCGAGACCACCTATCGCCAGCTTTCCGAGCGGGGCGTGGAATTCGAGGGCCCGCTGCAGAAGCAGCCCTGGGGCAGCTACGTCATCATGAAGGATTCCGAAGGCAACCGCTTCGTCGTCGGCTCCGACTAGACCATTTGCCTCGCATGGTCCGGCTGACGTCGGCGAGGTCCGCTGATATAGATGGCGCCTTGGGCGGTTAGCTCAGCCGGAAGAGCACATCGTTTACACCGATGGGGTCGGCGGTTCGAACCCGTCACCGCCCACCAGTCTACGCCGCGCAGCGGCGGAGACTGCCACGGCGAAGCGCGCCAGCGCGAAGCCGGGCGAACTGGATCGGAGACGGGTGGGGCACTTGGAAACTTGGTTTGTCAGGCCGTCTGTGATGGTCCTGCTCGGACTCCAGCTAACGGGCTCGGCTTTGGCTGCTGACGCCGAACTGCGGACAGCTGTTGGGATCGTGCAGGAAACAAATGTCGACAACGGCACGCTCGTGTTCGAACTCCAGCACGTTCATCAGCGGTTCCTCATTCCGGAGGATGTTGCCGCGACCGACGTTGAAGTGGCAGGGGCAGCCCTTGCGGACTCTCTTGAGACGAACAAGGGTGTCTCAGTGCACTATTTTCTCAATGGTGCGACATTCCACTTTGGAGAAGCAAATCCGACATACATTGTCCGCGATATCACCTACGACGGCCGCACTATCCAGCTCGAAGGCAAGCCGCCTGCGGTCGACCCGAATTCCGTTCCACTTCCGCGGGACGTGGCCGCAGACAATCTCGCCCGAGGCATAGCCCTCGCGGATGACGCCGACACACGAGAAGCCCTGCGAGCCTTGACGTTCGCCTTGAATAGCGATGCGTTGGAACCGGATTTGAGAATACTCGCCCTCAAGACGCGGGGACGGCTCTATGATGAAAGTGCTGGCGAAGTTGGCCCGGGGGAAGGACGCGATCGTCTCTTTCTGGCGGCGCTGAACGATGCCAGCCGATGGCATGCCTTAGCACCGCAGGATGAACATCCCTTGGGGGCAGCTGCGAATTTACAGAACGAACTTGGCGCCTACGAAGAGGCCATAAGACTTAATCGGCGCCTGATTAGGCAGACCCATGACCCAAACATGGCGTTTTGGGGATACATCAGCATTGCGGGAATTTACAGAACGATGGGGGATTACGATGCATCGCTAGCGACGCTGGACAAGCTTGTAAAGGTGCAGGGCCCGCAGGATGGAATGCCATTCCACTACCATCGCGGGTGGACATTGCGGCTGGCTGGCAGAATTCCGGAGGCAATATCCGAATTCACCGCGGGACTGAAATCACAGCCGGATTATGGCGGCGCATTCTTTCAGCTGGCTTGTGCCTATGCCCAGACAGGCCAATTGGCGCAGGCCATCGCCGATCAGGAACAGTATGTGCAAAGCCTCGCCGTCTGGGGAAACGACACGCCACCTTCGCCGCGCGCGCAAAAGGACATTGATCATGCGAGCGATGTGCTTGCAGCCTTGAAATCGGCCTATACAGCTGATCCCCACGGAAAGACAGACGCTCCGTGTGTTGGATACTTGAATATCGTTGAGGCGAGGCGAGAACGAAGCACACTCTTGCCACCCGACGATACACACGGACGCCTGCGGTGATGTTAACAAAAGGAATAGCGATGCGGCAGACAGTGATCCTAGCTGTGTTCCTAGGTATTCTTACAACCGGGTCCGCGTCCGCCCAGGACATGGACGACGACGCCGCGGCGGCGCCACCGCCGGCGCAGTCCGACGATGCGAAGTTTGTCGCCTACAACCAGCCGGTCATCGTCTTCACGCATGCCGAGATCGTCGACGGCACCGGCGCCGCGCCGAAATATGACCAAACGCTGGTCATCCGCGATGGCCGCATCGCCGCGATCGGCGCCGCGTCACGCATCCACGTACCCCAAGGCGCGACGGTTATCGACGCGCACGGCAAGACGCTGTTGCCCGGCTTTGTGATGGTGCACGAACACCTGTTCTATCCGATGGGCCGGCACGATTATTCGACGATGCTTTACACCTTCCCACGGCTCTATCTGGCCGGGGGAACGACGACGGCGCGCACCGCCGGCTCGCTCGAAGGCTACGGCGACATCAACCTGAGGCTCGCCATCGATAGGGGCGATGTCATCGGTCCCGATCTCGATGCCACGGCGCCCTACCTGAACGGGGCCGGCCTGCCGATCCTCGAGATGCATGTGCTGTCGGGACCGGAAGATGCCACGAAAATGGTGAACCACTGGGCCGATGAAGGCGCGACCTCGTTCAAGGCCTACACCAACATCACGCGCGCGGAACTAGGAGCGGCCATCGATGCGGCACACGCGCGCGGGCTGAAGATCACCGGACATCTGTGCTCGGTGACCTATCGCGAGGCCGCCGAACTCGGCATCGACAATCTGGAACACGGCTTCGGCGTGATGACCGACTTCAACAAGGACAAGAAGCCGGATGAATGTCCTGCTGGTTCGCAGCAGGCGCTGGCCTCGCTCGATGAGAACAGCGCAGAAATGAAATCGCTGATCGACCTTCTTGTCGCCAAGCACGTTGCGCTGACGTCCACGCTCACCGTGTTCGAAACCTTCACGCCGGGCAGGCCTGAGGCTCCGGCGCGCGCGCTCGACATGCTGATCCCCGAATTGCGTAAGCAGTACGAGGACACATGGTCGAAAACCTCGACCAACGATCGCATGAAGCCCTACACGGTCATCTTTCCCAAGATGATGAAACTGGAAAAGATGTTCGCCGATGCCGGCGGCACGCTGCTGGCCGGCACCGACCCCACCGGCTATGGCGGCGTGATCCCCGGCTTCTCGGGCAAGCGCGAAATCGAGTTGCTGGTCGAGGCGGGATTCTCATTCCCGCAGGCCTTGAAGATCGCGACGCTGAATGGCGCCACCTATCTCGGCCGCGACAAGGATGTCGGTTCGCTGGCAGTCGGCAAGCGGGCCGATCTGGCGGTTGTGGAGGGCGATCCCTCGAAGAAGCCGGCAGCCATTGAAGCCATGCCGCTCGTGTTCAAGAAGGGCGTTGGCTATGACACGGCAAAGATCTTCGACGCTATGAAAGGCCAGGCCGGCCTTTATTAACGCAAGGCACATTGACGCCGGGTGCCGCCGATGGCGGAGTATCGCGATGCGTGTGTTCGGGGCCGTCTTTTCCGTGTGTGCAGTGCTCTGCCTTGCCGGCTGCGGCGGTGGAAGGCCGCCGCCAGATAGGGGAGACCATCCGTCCGAGTTTCACCCGCCAAGCTCTATTCTCGAGAAATACGATGCCAACCACGATGGCATCGTCACACGGAAGGAAATGGAGGACGGCCTGCGGGCGGATTTCGCAAAGGCGGACGTGAAGAAAAATGGCTGCCTGGACGATGACGAGGTGCGTGCCGTCAATCAGCAGCGCTGGGACGAAGATCAGTCCACCGCGTCGCCGCTGGTGGATTTCAAAGGGCAGGGGTGCATCGATTTCGATGAGTTTGCCGCGACGGCCCGTTCGCTGTTCGCGCAGATGGATCTGAACGAGGACGGCAAACTCACCAAGGACGAGCTGCATCCGCCGCGGGGACGGCCGTCGCCCAACTATTGAGACGGCTTTACGAAAATTGAGCGGTACGGCGAGGCCTGACGTGCCTGGCGAATCAGCGGAAGCAATCGGATAGACAGTGCGCTCCGCTCAGGGATGTGTCATTGTGGTTGCGCCGATACGGGGCGGGGGATGGCAGAGATCTCAGTCACCGTTGCGCGATTCGATTTGCGCAAAGTCGTCTTCCAGGCGGCCATTGTGTTCGCCGCCTATTACGTCGCGGGCAAGCTCGGCCAGGCGACCACCGAGATCAGAAGCAGCAACATCGGTCCGGTGTGGCCGGCGTACGGCGTAGCACTCGCGGCGGTCGTCTTGTGCGGCTATCGCATCTGGCCGGCGCTCTTCGCGGCCGCCTTTCTTATAGCCTCACAGGGTTCCGTGCCGATGCTGACTGCCGCGGGCCAGGCCGTGGGGACGGTGGCTGCAGCGGCGACAGGCCGCTTTTTGTTGCAGCGCATCGGGTTCGATACGTCCATGTCCCGGCTCAGGGATGTCCTGGGGCTGGTCATCCTCGGCGCTCTGACAAGTACGCTTGTCAGCTCGACGATCGGGGTCGCGGTTCTCCATTCGAGTGGACTGGAGGGCTATTCGGGACTGGCGCGCGAATGGTTCGTCTACTGGCTCGGGGATGCCACGGGCGCGCTGCTGATTGCCCCACTTGTGTTCGCCGGCCCCAGCTTTTTGAAATTCACCGCGCCGACGCGTTTGGCCGAATTTGCCGCTCTTGTCGGCTTGCTCATTCTTGCCTGCTACGCGGTGTTCGGAATCAAGCTGCAAGTCCCGGCACTGATGCTGCTGCCGTTCGTGATCTGGGCATCGATCCGGTTCGGCGTCGGCGGATCGGCGCTGTCGGCCCTCATCGTGGCAACGATCGCAACGCTCGCGACCGCCTTCGGACGCGGGCCGTTTGCCCTGTACACGCCATTCGTCAACGCGTTGCTTCTCGACGTGTTCTTCGCGACCCTGTCTGTCTCGGGATTGATGCTCGCGTCCCTGATCGCGGAACGCGAGAAGGCGGAAGAAGATCACGAACAGCTGATTCGCAGGCAGGCCATGATGGAGGTGCGGCTTCGCCTCGCTGCCATCGTCGAGTCGTCGGAGGACGCGATCGTCGGTCAAAATACTGATGGCATCATCACGGATTGGAATGCCGGCGCAGCCAGGCTGTACGGGTATGACGAAAGTGAGGCCATCGGCGAGGTGTTCTCCACGCTCGTGAGATCCGGCGAAAAGTCCGATCTGGACTTCACGAAGATGTCCAACACCGTCAGCCGGCATGAGACGGTCCACTACAGGAAAAACGGAACTCCGATCGAAGTCTCGCTGAATGTGTCGCCTATTCACGATGGTGCAGGGCGCGTCGTCGGAATTTCGGCCATCGCACACGACATCACGGGACGGCAGCGGGCAGCAAAGGCCCTGCGCGAGAGCGAAGACAAGCTGCGGGTGATCCTGAACTCGGTTGCAGAGGGAATCTTCGGGGTTGATTTCGAAGGGCGTTGCACGTTCTGCAACAAGGCGTCGCTCCGCCTCCTGGGCTACGACAGCGCCGATGCGTTGCTCGGCAAGCACATGCACGACCTCATCCACCACAGCCACCCGGACGGGACGCCGTTTCCGGCCGCGGAGTGCAATCACCTCAGCCAGGTGCTGAAAACGCCGGAGGGCGTGCACTTCGAGGACGAGGTGCTATGGCGCGCCGACGGCACCAGCTTTCATGCCGAGTTGTGGACGAAGGCGCAAACGCAGGGTGATCGCGTGACGGGTGCGGTCGTCGCCTTCAGCGACATCACCAAGCGCATTCAATCGGAGGAGAATGCCGCCACGCTTCGCGACGAGCTGGCGCACCTCAGCCGCGTCGGAATGCTGGGAGCCTTGAGCGGAGCCCTCGCGCACGAGATCAACCAGCCGCTTGCGGCGATCAGGATCAACGCCGAAGCGGCGCTGCGTCTGCTCGAAGCACAGCCTTTGCCGGTTCCGGATCTCCGCGGCGCGCTGGCGGAAATCCGCGATGACAATCAGCGGGCAGGCGAGGTCCTCCAGCACATGCGGACCCTGCTCAAGAAAGACACTGGACGCCTCGACGAAGTGGAGATCAACCCGACGGTTGGCGAGGTTGTCAAACTCATCAAGGGCAACGCGGTGAAGCGGAACATAGCGATCGATGTCGAGCTGTCGCCGTGGATGCGGCCAATCATCGGCGACCGGGTCCAGGTTCAGCAGGTCATCCTCAACCTGCTGATGAATGCCTGCGACGCGGTCGAGAACAACGAGAGAAGCGCACGGAATGTGGGTATCAAGACCATCCCGCGAAAGGGCTCCATGATCATCGAGGTAAGCGATACCGGACCCGGCATATCCGACGAGCAGCTGGAGCACATCTTCGAGCCGTTCTACACGACAAAGCGCGAGGGCCTTGGGCTTGGACTCTCGATCTGCCAGTCAATCGTCGCGGCCCATGGCGGGTCGCTGGAGGCGGTGCGAAATCCTTCGGTCGGGATGACGTTCTCGGCCATATTTCCGATGCAATCATGGCCTCAGGATTCGGCGGGTCCCAATCACGCCAGACCAAAAACATAAATGACCAGCACACAATTGGGGCCCGTGATCTATGTGGTCGATGACGACCGCAGCATGCGGCGGTCCTTGCGGCGCCTGCTGAAGGTATCCGGATGGCACGTGAAGGCTTTCGCCTCCGCCGAGGCTTTCCTTGCAGAGCTGGAGACTCTCGGCGGCGGGTTTCTCCTGGTCGACATCCAGTTGCCAGGAATAACCGGTCTCGAACTTCTCGAGCGGCTCCAGGAACTCGCGGTCCCGTGCCGGGTCATCGCGATGAGCGGATCGAGCGACGCGACCGTCGAAGCACAGGCGCTGCGTCTCGGTGCGACCACGTTTCTGCACAAGCCGTTCGATCCTCAGGTTCTGCTGGATGCCCTTGAACAAATGGCACAGGCACACGAGAAGGCCCGGATTCTCGGGTGATTTGCGCTCACGCGAGCAGACGTGGCGACGCACCGGTTCTCCTTGACCTCGGGGAGGCGTGGCCCTACACGGATCGCCTTCCGCGGGCGGCCTTGCCGCCAGCCCCCGGGGGCGTAGCTCAGTTGGTTAGAGCGTCGGCCTGTCACGCCGAAGGTCGCGGGTTCGAGCCCCGTCGCTCCCGCCATCGTCCGTTGCTTTCCAACGCGATTCGGTGGCATTTCAGTTCCGAAATTCACCCGATCTTGTTGCGGAAAAACTGCTTGTTTTTCCGCTGATTCCTGCCCTAAACCCCGCTGTTCGCGCGCGCACGCCTCCTGCCTGTACCCGCGCTCGCAAACGTCGCGATTTGCTCCCACGAAACCGCCTCGTTCGAGCCGATCTGCCCGCCAAGGACCTGAGCCGATGAACCAGTTGCTGATGGAGTATCTGCCGATCCTGATTTTCATCGGGATTGCCGGTGCTCTCAGCCTGGCGTTTCTGGTGGTCCCCTTTGTCATCGCGCCGTCCAAGCCCGACCCTGAGAAATTGTCCGCCTATGAATGCGGCTTCAATGCGTTCGGCGATGCCCGCATGAAATTCGACGTGCGGTTCTACCTCGTCACGCTTCTTTTCATCATTTTCGACCTCGAAGTGGCGTTCCTGTTCCCGTGGGCGGTGACGCTCAACAAGACCGGCCTCTACGCCTTCTGGTCGATGATGGTGTTCCTGGGTGTCCTGACCATCGGCTTCATTTACGAATGGCGGAAGGGAGCGCTCGAATGGGAGTGATCCCGGCAGGCCAGGCGGGCAGGGCGGGCGTCGAGGGCGCGGGCCTCATCAGCGACAACGATCCCTATTTCCGGCAGATGCAGGCCGAGATGAGCAACAAGGGCTTCCTGGTTGCCAGCGCCGATACGCTGATCAACTGGGCCCGCACCGGTTCGCTGATGTGGATGACGTTCGGGCTTGCCTGCTGTGCGGTCGAGATGATGCAGGCCTCCATGCCGCGTTACGATCTCGAGCGCTTCGGTTTTGCGCCGCGCGGGAGCCCACGCCAGTCCGACGTGATGATCGTCGCCGGCACCCTGTGCAACAAGATGGCCCCGGCGCTGCGCAAGGTCTACGACCAGATGCCGGAGCCGAAATACGTCATCTCGATGGGCTCCTGCGCCAATGGCGGCGGCTATTACCACTATTCCTATTCCGTCGTGCGCGGCTGCGACCGCATCGTGCCGGTCGACATCTACGTCCCCGGCTGCCCACCGAGTGCAGAAGCGCTGGTCTATGGAATCCTCCTGCTGCAGCGGAAGATCCGCCGCACCGGCAACATCGAGCGGTGAACGGCGTGGCGGATGCGTTGGCTGACCTCGGGAAGAAGATTGCAAACGCGCTGCCCGGCGCAGTGACATCGCAAGGCATGGCGGTCGGCGAACTGACGCTGAATGTTGCGGCCGACCAGATCGTGCGCGTGATCCAATATCTGCGCGACGATGCGGATTGCGACTTCCGCTTTCTCATCGATCTCGCCGGCGTCGATTACCCGAAGCGGGAGAAGCGGTTCGATGTCGTCTACCACCTGCTGTCCACGCGCAAAAATCAGCGCGTCCGCGTGAAGGTGCAGGCGGACGATCAGACGCCCGTGCCCTCGATCGCGGGCCTTCACCCATCGGCCAACTGGTTCGAGCGCGAAGCCTTCGACATGTACGGCATCGTGTTCGCCGATCATCCGGATTTGCGCCGCATCCTCACCGACTATGGATTCTCCGGCTATCCGTTCCGCAAAGACTTCCCGCTCACCGGCTATGTCGAGCTGCGCTACGACGACGAGCTGAAGCGCGTCGTCTATCAGCCGGTGCAGCTGGTGCAGGAATTCCGCGAGTTCGATTTCATGAGCCCGTGGGAAGGCGCGCCGCACATCCTGCCGGGCGACGAGAAGGCGACGAAGGAGCCCCCCAAGTGAGCGCGGCGCCCGAGATCGAGACCGGCAAGCCGGACGAAGACAACACGATCACCATCAACTTCGGCCCTCAGCATCCGGCTGCGCATGGCGTGCTGCGCATGGTGCTCGATCTCGACGGCGAGATCGTCACGCGCGTCGATCCGCATATCGGCCTGCTTCACCGTGGCACCGAGAAGCTGATCGAATACAAGACCTACATGCAGGCGCTGCCGTATTTCGACCGGCTCGATTATGTCTGCCCGATGAATCAGGAGCACGCCTTCGCGATGGCCGCGGAGAAGCTGCTCGGCCTCGAAGTGCCCAAGCGCGGGCAGTACATCCGGGCGCTCTATTGCGAGATCGGCCGCATCCTCAATCACCTGCTGCAGGTGACGACGCAGGCGCTCGACGTCGGCGCGCTCACCCCGCCGCTGTGGGGATTCGAAGAACGCGAGAAGCTGATGGTGTTCTACGAGCGCGCGTGTGGTGCGCGCCTGCACGCCAACTATTTCCGCACCGGCGGCGTGCATCAGGACCTGCCGCCTGAACTGCTCGCCGACATCTACGCCTGGACCGCCAGCTTCCCCAGGGTGCTGGACGATCTCGAAACGCTGCTGACGGAGAACCGCATCTTCAAGCAGCGCAATGTCGACATCGGGAAGATCACGCGCGCCGACGCGGAAGCCTGGGGCATGTCGGGCGTGATGCTGCGCTCGACCGGTGCTGCGTGGGATCTGCGCCGCGCGCAGCCCTACGAGTGCTACAACGAACTCGACTTCCAGATTCCCATCGGCAGGAACGGCGACAATTACGATCGCTATCTCATCCGCGTGGAAGAGATGCGCCAGGCCACCAAGCTCATGCGCCAGTGCATCGAGAAGATGCCCACGGGTCCGGTCAGTTCGCTCGATCACAAGGTGGTGCCGCCCAAGCGCGGCGAGATGAAGCATTCGATGGAAGCGCTGATCCATCACTTCAAGCTCTACACCGAAGGCTATCGCGTGCCGGAAGGCGAGGTGTATGCCGCGGTGGAGGCGCCGAAGGGCGAGTTCGGCGTCTATCTCGTGTCGGACGGATCGAACAAGCCGTACCGCTGCAAGATCCGCGCGCCGTCCTTCGCGCATCTGCAGGCGATGAATTACATGTGCAAGGGTCACATGCTGGCGGATGTGTCGGCCGTTCTCGGCTCGCTCGACATCGTGTTCGGGGAGATCGACCGATGAGCGCTGCACGAACCATCGGCGGCATTTCGATCGGTCGCGCGTGGACCGTGCTGTGGACCGAGTGGCTGTTTCTGTTCGCAATCGGTGTCGGCCTGGTTTGGTATCTTGGTGAGGGGTTAAACACGCGCAGCTGGATTGCTTATGGACTGGCTGCGCTGGTGCTTCTCTCTGGGCCGGCGGTTTTTCTCCGCCTCTATTCACGCGGCATGAAATTTGGGATGGCCGTCTTCATGGGTCTGTTCTCCATCGTGAACCTTGCGGCTTGCGCTGTGATCTTCCTGAAGGTGGGGCACTGATGTCTGTCCGCCGCCTTTCCGAGCATCAGCCCGACAGCTTCGCGTTCAGCGCGGAGAACAGAGCGCGCGTCGACGAATGGATCGCCAAATTTCCGCCCGGCCGGCAGCGCAGTGCGGTGATCGCGGCCCTGTGGATCGGGCAGGACCAGGAAGGCTGGGTGACCAGGCCGATGATCGAGGAAGTTGCCCATATCCTCGGCATGTCGAACATTCGCGTGCTGGAAGTCGCGACCTTCTACACGATGTTCAATCTCGCGCCGGTGGGCGATCATCTCGTGCAGGTGTGCACGACGACACCGTGCTGGCTGCGCGGTTCGGACGATGTGGTGGCCGCGTGCAAGAAACACATTGCGCCGACGCAGCACACGATTTCCGCCGACGGCAAGTTCTCGTGGATGGAAGTCGAATGCCTCGGCGCCTGCGTGAATGCGCCGGTGATGCAGATCGGCAAGGATTTCTACGAGGACCTCGACGGTCCCACGACCGAGCGCATCATCGACGCGTTCCGCCGCGGCGAACGGCCCAAGCCCGGTCCGCAGCACGGCCGCCATACATCTGAGCCCGAAGGCGGCGCGCTCACCTTGAAGGATCCGCAACTGTTCAAGGGCGGCTACAGCAAACCACCGGGAGCGGCCACCTGATGCTTGCCGATCGTGACCGCATCTTCACCAACCTCTACGGCTTCGAGAGTCCGGGGCTGGACGGCGCACGCGCCCGCGGCGCCTGGGACGGCACCAAGCAGATTCTCGAACGCGGCGTCGATGCCATCGTCGGCGACATCAAAAAGTCGGGCCTGCGCGGCCGCGGCGGCGCCGGATTCCCCACCGGCCTCAAATGGTCGTTCATGCCAAAAGAGGTGAAGGACCGGCCGCATTATCTCGTGGTCAACGCCGACGAATCCGAGCCCGGCACCTGCAAGGATCGCGACATCATGCGCCACGATCCGCATCTCTTGATCGAAGGCTGCCTGATCGCGTCGTTCGCGATGCGCGCGCATGCCTGTTACATCTATATCCGCGGCGAATTCATCCGCGAGCGCGAGGCGCTGCAGCGCGCCGTCGATGAAGCCTATGCCGCGAAACTCATTGGCAAGAACAACATCAACGGCTGGGATTTCGACTGCTACGTCCATCACGGCGCCGGCGCCTATATCTGCGGCGAGGAAACGGCCCTTCTCGAGAGCCTGGAAGGCAAGAAGGGCCAGCCGCGCCTGAAGCCGCCATTCCCGGCGAATGCCGGCGTGTGGGGCTGCCCCACCACCGTCAACAATGTCGAGACAATCGCCATGGCGCCGACCATCCTGCGCCGTGGCGCGGACTGGTTCGCCGGCATCGGACGTCCCAACAACACCGGTACGAAAGTCTTCTGCATCTCCGGCCATGTGAACAAGCCGTGCAATGTGGAAGAGGCGATGAGCATTCCGCTGCGCCAGCTGATCGAGGAGCATGCCGGCGGCGTGCGCGGCGGCTGGGACAATCTGATGGCGGTGATCCCCGGCGGATCGTCCATGCCGGTGCTGTCGAAGGACATCGCCGACACCATCCTGATGGATTTCGATTCCTTGGTGGCGGTGAAATCCGGCCTCGGCACCGCGGCCATCGTGGTGATGGACAAGTCGACCGACATCATCAAGGCGTTCGCGCGGCTCGCCTATTTCTACAAGCACGAGAGCTGCGGCCAGTGCACACCGTGCCGCGAGGGCTGCGGCTGGATGTGGCGCGTGCTGACCCGCATGCAGAGAGGCGATGCGCGCGTCGAGGAGATCGATCTGCTGCAGGACGTGACGAAGCAGATCGAAGGCCACACCATCTGTGCGTTCGGCGAAGGCGCGTCGTGGCCGGTGCAGGGCTTCCTGCGCCACTTCCGCCCCGAGATTGAGCGGCGCATCGCCGATCGCAGCCGCGCAGCACCCATGCGGGAGGCGGCGGAATAGCGATGCTGAAATTCGTTCACGAATTCGAGGAAGATCCGCAGTGGGGCGACTTGTCGGTCGGTCTTGCACCGCCGGAGGGCGCGATCGTGGGTGTTCGTGTTGATGGTAAGGCAGTTCTTTTGTACGCAAACAGTGCCGGGTTTCTGCATCTTGCTCGAATATTTGCTGAACTTGGCACGCGAGACTTGGAAGAGGAGTATCATTTTCACGCTGGACCCGATTTCGAAGAGATGGGCGGTGGGCCGAACGAGATCGAACTCACCGTAATGAAACTCAATCGCCAGCTGCCGCGCGATGAAAAATTGGTTGGTGGGCCAGCCTGATGCCCACGCGCAAGATCATCATCGACGGCAAGGAAGTCGAGGCGGACGACAACATCACGCTGTTGCAGGCCTGCGAACTGGCCGGCGCCGAGATCCCGCGCTTCTGCTATCACGAGCGCCTGTCGGTGGCCGGCAATTGCCGCATGTGCCTCGTCGAATGGGTCGGGGCGCCGAAGCCGCAGGCCTCCTGTGCGCTGCAGGTGAAGGACATCTTCCCCAACAAGGACGGCACGCCGGCCAAGATCAACACGCGTTCGCCATACGCTCGCAAGGCGCGCGAGGGCGTGATGGAGTTCCTGCTCATCAACCACCCGCTCGATTGCCCGATCTGCGACCAGGGCGGCGAGTGCGACCTGCAGGATCAGGCGCTCTATTACGGCCGCGCCAATTTCCACCGCTTCAACGAGAACAAGCGCGCGGTGGAAGACAAGTATATGGGCCCGCTGATCAAGACGATCATGACCCGCTGCATCCAGTGCACGCGCTGCGTCCGGTTCGCCACGGAGATCGCGGGCGTCTCCGATCTCGGCGCCACGGGCCGCGGCGAGGACATGGAGATCACGACCTATCTCGAGAAGGCGTTCGAGTCCGAATTGTCGGGCAACGCCGTCGATCTCTGTCCCGTCGGCGCGCTCACGCACAAGCCCTGGGCGTTCGTGTATCGGCCATGGGAATTGCGCAAGACCAACTCGATCGATGTGCACGACGCGCAAGGCGCCAACATCCGCGTCGACAGTCGCGGCGGGCAGGTGCTGCGCATCCTGCCACGCGTGAACGAGGCGGTGAACGAGGAGTGGCTGTCCGACAAGTCGCGCTATGCCTGCGACGGCTTGCGCACGCAGCGGCTGGACCGGCCGTTCATCCGCAAGAACGGCAAGCTGGTGCCGGCAAGCTGGGGCGAAGCGTTCGCCACGATCGCTGCGCGCGTAAAGGCAACCAAACCGGAGCGCATGGCGGCGATTGTCGGCGACCTGGCCGGTGCCGACGACATCAAGGCGCTGAAGGATCTGATGAACGCGCTTGGCGCTGCCAATCTCGAATGCCGGCAGGATGGCGCCAAAGTCGGCGGCGTTCCGCGGCAGTCGTATCTGTTCAACACAGGCATCGCGAATGTGGAGTTCGCCGACGCGTTGTTGCTGGTCGGCTGCAATCCGCGCTGGGAAGCGCCCGTCCTGAACGCGCGCATCCGCAAAACCTGGCTGAACGGAGCCTTGCGCGTCGCCAATATCGGCGTGCCGCACGATCTCACCTACCCGGTGGAGCAGCTGGGCAGTGGACCGAGCGTGCTCTCCGACATTGCGAGCGGCAGCCACGCCTTCGCGAAAATTCTGCGCGACGCCAAACACCCGATGGTGATTGTCGGCTCCGCTGCGCTCACGCGAAACGATGGTGCGGCCATCCTCAATCTTGCGGCCAAGATCGCCGGCGACACCGGCATGATCGGTCCCGCTGCTTCGGTTGCTGAAGGCGGCTGGAACGGATTCAACGTACTGCATACGGCGGCGTCGCGCGTGGCGGGGCTCGATCTCGGCTTCGTCAAGGGCCGCGACATGGCCGGCATCCTCGATGGCACGCGCAAGGGCGAGATCGACTTCGTCTATCTGCTCGGCGCCGACGAGTTCGACACGCACGCCCTCGGCAACGCGTTCGTCGTCTACCAGGGCACGCATGGCGATGCCGCCGCGCATCGTGCCGATGTCATCCTGCCGGGTGCCGCCTACACCGAACAGGACGGCCTCTACGTGAATTTCGAAGGCCGCGTGCAGAAGGCCGAGCGCGCCACTTTCTCGCCGGGCGAGGCGAAGGAGGATTGGGCGATCCTGCGCGCGCTGTCGGACGTGCTCGGACACCGTCTGCCCTACGACGATCGCGATGGGCTGCGCCGTGCCGTCCTTTCCGATGCGCCGCACTTCGCGAAAACGGATGTGCTACCGGAATCGGCGGGGAGTGATCCGAAAGTCTGGAACGCCATCGGCAAGGCCGGCGCGATCGACGAGAAGACGCTGCTTGCGCCGCCTATCGCGGACTTCTATCTGACCAACCCGGTCGCGCGGGCGAGCGAAATCATGGCCGAGTGCAGCAAGGTGTTCGTCTCAGGTGCAATGAAAGTGGCGGCGGAATAGATGCTCTTCACCCACTACTTCCAGAGCCACGGATTGCCTTACGCCTGGGCGTGGACACTCAGCCAGGGCATCGTCATCGTGTTCTTCGAACTGATCCTCGCGCTCTCCGTCGCGCTGTTCATTCTCGCCGACCGCAAGATCTGGGCGGCGGTGCAGCTGCGCCGCGGACCGAACGTGGTGGGCGCCTTCGGAATCCTTCAGACCATCGCCGACGCGCTGAAATTTTTCTTCAAGGAAGTGATCGTTCCGGCCGGCGCCAACAAGGTGCTGTTCCTGCTGGGGCCGCTGATCACCGCGACGCTCGCTTTTGCCGCCTGGGCCGTGGTGCCGGTGGATGCCGGATGGGTGGTCGCCAACATCAATGTCGGCATCCTCTATCTCTTCGCCATCTCGTCGCTCGGCGTTTACGGCGTGATCGTCGCCGGCTGGGCGTCGAATTCGAAATACGCGTTCCTCTCCGCGCTGCGGGCTGCAGCCCAGATGGTGTCGTACGAAGTCTCCATCGGCTTCGTGCTGATCACGGTGCTGCTGTTCGCCGGCTCGCTGAACCTGACCGCCATCGTCGAAGCGCAGCGCAGCGGCTGGTTCCTGTTCACGATCCTCTTCCCCATGGGCATCGTGTTCTTCGTCTCGACACTCGCGGAAACGCAGCGCCCGCCGTTCGACCTGCTGGAAGCGGAATCCGAGCTCGTCGCCGGGTTCATGGTGGAATATTCCTCGACACCATTCCTGCTGTTCTTCCTCGGCGAATACATGAACGTCATCATGCTGTCCGGGCTGTTCGCCGTGCTGTTCCTCGGCGGCTGGCTGCCGCCGCTGTCGATCTTCCCGTTCACCGCCGTGCCCGGCGTGATCTGGTTCATCCTCAAGCTGCTGTTCGTGTTCTTCTGCAATTCCATGGTGAAGGCGTTTGTGCCGCGCTACCGCTACGACCAGCTGATGCGCCTGGGCTGGAAGGTGTTCCTGCCGCTGTCGCTCGTTTGGGTGGCGCTGACGGCGGGATGGATTCTCGTGTTCCCCCACGGTGTGTGGGCCGCACTCACAGCACACGGAGGCATGTGATGGCATTCGCAGGTCTCGACCGCACGGCACGCACCATCTTTCTGTGGGAGTTCGTCAAGAGCTTCGGCCTGTCGCTGCGCTATTTCTTCAAGCCGAAAGCCACGCTGAACTATCCGTTCGAGAAGGGACCGCTGTCGCCCCGCTTCCGCGGCGAGCATGCGCTGCGCCGCTATCCGAACGGCGAGGAACGCTGCATCGCCTGCAAATTGTGCGAGGCCGTCTGCCCGGCGCTTGCCATCACCATCGAAGCCGAGCCGCGCGCCGATGGTTCTCGCCGCACCACGCGCTACGACATCGACATGGTGAAATGCATCTATTGCGGCCTGTGCCAGGAAGCCTGCCCGGTGGACGCCATCGTGGAAGGCCCGAACTTCGAATTCGCCACCGAGACGCGCGAGGAGCTCTATTACGACAAGGAGCGGCTGCTCGCGAATGGCGACCGCTGGGAGCGCGAGATCGCGCAGAACATCGCGCTGGACGCCCCCTACCGATGATGCTCACCGCCATCGCCTTTTATCTCTTTGCCGCGGTCCTGATCGCGTCCGCCGTCATGGTGATTGCCTCGCGCAATCCCGTGCATTCGGTGCTGTTCCTCATCCTCGCCTTCTTCAATGCGGCGGCGCTGTTCGTGCTTCTGGGCGCCGAGTTCCTCGCGATGATTCTCGTCATCGTCTATGTCGGCGCGGTCGCCGTGCTGTTCCTGTTCGTGGTGATGATGCTGGATGTCGACTTCGCCGAACTGCGGCGCGGCACGTTGCAATGTCTCCCGCTGGGTCTGCTGATTGCGGCCATCCTGGCCGCCGAGCTGGTGTTCGCCGGCGCTGCGTGGAAATTCGCTCCGGCCGCCGCGACGGCGCTCGCCAGCGCCAAACCCGGCGCCATCAGCAACACCGAAGCGCTGGGCCGCATCCTCTATACGGACTACATCTACTACTTCCAGCTGGCGGGACTCGTGCTGCTCGTTGCCATGATCGGCGCGATCGTGCTGACCCTTCGCTCGCGGCCCGGCGTGCGCAAGCAGTCGATCCGCATGCAGGTTGCCCGCGACCCGGCCGAAACGATGGTTCTGGTCGACGTCAAGCCGGGGCAGGGGGCGTAAGGGATGGCCATCGGACTTGGACAATATCTCGCGGTCGGCGCCATCCTGTTTACCATCGGCGTGCTCGGCATTTTCCTCAACCGCAAGAACGTCATCATCATCCTCATGTCGATCGAGCTGATCCTGCTCGCGGTCAACATTAACTTCGTGGCGTTCTCGGCTTTCCTCGGCGACATGGTGGGGCAGGTGTTCGCGCTGTTCGTCTTGACCGTCGCGGCAGCTGAAGCCGCCATCGGGCTTGCCATCCTCGTCGTCTACTTCCGCAACCGCGGCTCTATCGCGGTGGAAGACGTCAGCATGATGAAGGGCTAGCGATGTACACGGCGATCGTCTTCCTGCCCATCATCGGTTCGGCCATCGCGGGCCTGTTCGGCCGCTTCATTGGGGCGCGCATTTCGGAGATCGTGACGACGGGCCTGCTGTTCGTGTCGGCCGCGCTGTCGATCTATGCCTTCTACGACGTCGCCTTCCTCGGCCACTCGCAGATCGTGCCACTGGCGCAGTGGATCGTCTCCGGCGATTTCGAGGCCGACTGGACCATCCGCGTCGACACGCTGACCGCCGTCATGCTGGTGGTGGTGACGGGCGTGTCTTCGCTCGTGCACCTCTACTCCATCGGCTACATGCACGACGATCCGGGACGGCCGCGGTTCTTCTCGTATCTCTCGCTCTTCACCTTCGCCATGCTGATGCTGGTGACGAGCAACAATTTCCTGCAGATGTTCTTCGGCTGGGAAGGCGTCGGCCTCGCATCCTACCTGCTGATCGGGTTCTGGTACGAGCGGCCGAGCGCCAACGCCGCCGCCATCAAGGCCTTCATCGTCAACCGCGTCGGCGATTTCGGCTTCTCGCTCGGCATTTTCGCCGTGTTCTTCATCTTCGGCACGCTCGACTTCGACACCGTGTTCAAGGCGGCGCCGCACTTCGTCGGCCACAGCTTCCATTTCGGCAGCTGGAATGTGGACGTGCTGACCACCATCTGTCTGCTGCTGTTCGTCGGCGCGATGGGCAAGTCGGCGCAGTTCCTGCTCCACACCTGGTTGCCGGACGCGATGGAAGGCCCCACGCCCGTCTCCGCCCTCATCCACGCCGCCACCATGGTGACGGCCGGCGTGTTCCTCGTTTGCCGCGCCTCGCCGCTGTTCGAGCTTGCACCGACGGCACTCGCCTTCGTCACCTTCATCGGCGCGACCACCGCATTCTTTGCGGCGTCCGTCGGCCTGTTCCAGAACGACATCAAGCGCGTGATCGCATATTCGACCTGCTCGCAGCTTGGCTACATGTTCGCGGCCGCCGGCGTGTCGGCCTATGGCGGCGCCATGTTCCACCTGTTCACGCACGCGTTCTTCAAGGCGCTGCTGTTCTTGGGCGCTGGCTCCGTCATCACCGCCATGCATCACGAGCAAGACATGCGGAAGATGGGCGGGCTTGCCCGGCGCATTCCGTTCACCTGGGCAATGATGCTGATCGGTAATCTAGCACTCACCGGCTTCGGCATTCCGTTCCTGCACATCGGCGCCGCCGGCTTTTTCTCGAAGGACGCGATCATCGATGTGGACTTCGCCGGCGCGACCTCTATGGACCACTATGCGTTCTACATGACGGCCATCGCCGCGCTGATGACCTCTTTCTATTCCTGGCGCCAATTCCTGATGACATTCCACGGCCGCTATCGCGGCGCCGACCAGGACACGCATCTCGAACACGCCGACGCCGACACGCATGCGCATGACGAGCCGGATTCCGGTCATGCGCATGGTCACGCCCTGCAGCTGTCGGAGGTGCATGAATCGCCGTTCTCGATGCTGGCGCCGCTGGCCGTGCTGGCGGTGGGCGCATTGTTCGCCGGCGGTCTTTTCGACACCTATTTCATCGGCAATGCGTCGGCCAATTTCTGGCATGGCGCGATTGCCGCGATCGCCGGCAACGGTCTTAAGCCGATGGCGTCGGAATTCCCGGCCTGGGTCGAGCTCACGCCGTTCCTGCTGACGGTGGCCGGGTTCCTGATCGCGTTCTACTATTACATCCTGAATCCGGAGCTGCCGGCGAAGCTCGCGGCTCGGCGCGGGCTCTTGTACCTCTTCCTCTACAACAAGTGGTATTTCGACGAGATCTACGACTTCCTGTTCGTGCGCCCGACGCTGTGGCTCGCACGCGTGCTGTGGAAGGTCGGCGATGGCATGATCATCGACGGTCTCGGACCGGATGGCATCGCTGCGCGCGTCATGGATGCAACACGTGGCGCCGTACGCCTGCAGACCGGTTACATCTACAACTATGCCTTCGCCATGCTGATCGGCGTCGTGGGGCTCGCCACATATTTCCTCCTGGCAGGAGGCTTCCGGTGAGCCATCTGCCGATCCTCTCCATCGTCACCTTCCTGCCGCTGCTTGGCGCTGCTGTTGTTCTGGTCGGCGCGCGCCTGCAGCGCGGCAACGATCCGGCGATCGCGACCATGGCAAAATGGGTGGCGCTGATCACCACCATCGCCGATCTGGCCGTTTCGCTTGTTATCTGGGCGAAGTTCGATCCGTCGACACCGGCGTTCCAGTTTGAGGAATCCTTGCGCTGGCTCGGCCCCGGCATCTTCTACCACATGGGCGTTGACGGCATTTCCGTGCTGTTCGTCGTTCTGACCGCGCTGCTGATGCCGTTCTGCATTCTCGCCAGTTGGGAATCGATCAAGACGCGGGTCGCCGAATACATGATCGCGTTTCTCGTGCTGGAAACGCTGATGATGGGCGTGTTCACGGCACTCGACCTGTTCCTGTTCTACATCTTCTTCGAGGGCGGCCTCATTCCGATGTTCCTCATCATCGGGGTGTGGGGCGGGGCGCGCCGCGTCTATGCGAGCTTCAAGTTCTTCCTCTACACCTTGCTCGGCTCGGTGCTGATGCTGCTCGCCATCCTGTGGATGTACCTCTACGCGGGCACCACCGACATCGCCGTTCTGCTGAAGACGGCGCACTTCCCGGTCGCCATGCAAGGCTTCCTGTGGTTCGCGTTCCTCGCATCCTTCGCCGTGAAGATGCCGATGTGGCCGGTGCACACCTGGCTGCCGGACGCGCATGTGGAAGCGCCGACCGCCGGCTCGGTCATCCTCGCCGGCATTCTCCTGAAGATGGGCGGCTATGGCTTCCTGCGCTTCTCGCTGCCGATGTTCGCGGCTGCCAGCCACACCTACATGCCGCTGATCTTCGTGCTGTCGATCATGGCGATTGTCTACACGTCCTTCGTCGCGCTGGCGCAGGAGGATGTGAAGAAGCTGATCGCCTATTCGTCGGTGGCGCATATGGGCTTCGTCACCATGGGCATCTTCTCGCTCACGCATCAGGGCATTGAAGGCGGCATCTATCAGATGCTGTCGCACGGCATCGTGTCCGGCGCGCTGTTCCTTTGTGTCGGCGTGATCTACGACCGCATGCACACGCGCGAGATCAAGGCCTATGGCGGGCTGGTGGCGCGCATGCCGATCTACGCCGCCTGCTTCATGGTGTTCACGCTGGCGAATTTGGGCCTGCCGGGCACTGGCGGTTTCGTGGGCGAATTCCTCACTATGCTGGGCACGTTCCGCGTCAACACATGGGTGGTGATCTTCGCCGCGACGGGCGCGATCCTGTCCGCGGCCTACATGCTCTATCTCTATTGGCGCGTGATTTTCGGCCGCCTGGTGAAACCGGCGCTGATGACCATCCAGGATCTATCGTTGCGCGAATTCGCGATCCTGGCACCGCTCGTCGTCATCACCATCCTCATGGGCGTGTATCCCAAGCCGATCCTCGACGTGACGCATGTGGCCGTCGCCAACCTCGTGAAGCAGAGCCAGATGGCTGCCTCCGAATCCAACCCTCCCCTTGAGGGAGGGTCGAAATTTGCGAGCGCACGCGAAGCAAATTTCGGGGAGGGGTATTGGCACATACGGCACCCCTCCCCGAAAAATTCTTCACTGCGTTCGAATTTTTCGACCCTCCCTCAAGGGGAGGGTGAACTGAAGGGTTCGGCAGGAGCGGGCAAATGACCAACCTCTCGGCCGATCTCTTCACCCTCCTGCCGGAGCTGATCCTTGCGGTCGGCGCCATGCTTTTGCTGATGATCGGTGCCATCCGTGGCGAGAGCGCGAGCAGGCTCATCTCCATCCTCGCCGTGCTGCTGATCATCGCCTCGGCCTATTTCAGCTTCACCGGGCCTGATGCGCGCGCCTTCCACGGCGCCTTCGTGGTCGACGCGTTCGTGCGCTTCATCAAGGCCACCATCCTGTGGTCGTCGGTTGCCTGCGTTCTGATGACCCAGCGCTTCTTCGCCGACGAGAAGAAGATGCGCTTCGAGATCCCGGTGCTCATCCTGCTCGCCACCTGCGGCATGTCGTTGATGGTCTCGGCGAACAGCTTCATCGCCCTTTACATGGGCCTTGAGCTGCAGAGCTTGGCGCTCTACGTGCTGGCGGCCATCGACCGCGACAATGTCCGCTCCAGTGAGGCCGGGCTGAAATATTTCGTCCTCAGCTCGCTGGCGTCCGGCATGACGCTGTACGGCATCTCGCTGATCTACGGTTTCACCGGCACGACGGATTTCGTCACCATCGCGCATGTGATCCATGGCGCCAGCCTGTCGGTCGGCCTGACGTTCGGACTGGTGTTCCTCATCGCCGGGCTCGCGTTCAAGGTGTCGGCCGTGCCGTTCCACATGTGGACGCCGGACGTGTACGAAGGCGCGCCGACGCCCATCGCCGCGTTTTTCGCGAGCGCCGCCAAGGTCGCAGCCTTCGCGCTGATCCTGCGCGCCATCCTCACGCCGTTCCTGTCCGCCATCCACGAATGGCAGCAGATCGTCATCGCCATGTCCGTGCTGTCGATGGGCTTGGGCGCGGTGGCGGCTATCGGTCAGACCAACATCAAGCGGCTGATGGCCTACAGCTCCATCGGCCATATGGGCTACGCGATGCTGGGACTGGCCGCGGGAACGCCGATGGGCGTGCGCGGCATGATGTTCTATCTCGTTTTCTATGCCGTGACGAACCTCGGCGTGTTCGCCTGCATCCAGGCGATGCGGCGTAACGGCAAACCGGTCGAGGGCATCTACGATCTCTCCGGCCTTGCGCGGACGCGGCCGGCGCTGGCGTTTGCCTTCGCCACGCTGATGCTGAGCCTGTCGGGCCTGCCGCCGCTCGCCGGCATTCTGGCGAAGGCGTACATCTTTCTCGCGGCCATCCAGGCGCATCTCTATGCGCTGGCGATCTTCGGCGTGCTGACGAGCGTGATCGGCGCCTACTACTACTTGCGCATCGTCAAGGTGATGTATTTCGACGAACCGGCCGCGCCGTTCGATCGCAACATCGGCTGGAGCGTGGGCATCATCGCGACGGTGGGGACGATCTTCTCGATCATTTTCGTGATCAATGCGGGCCAGCTCATCGCCGGCGCGCAGAGCGCCTCGCAGGTGTTCTTCAAGTGAGCGGCTGGCCCGCGGGCTATCGGCACATCCACCACGAGACCATCGGCTCGACCAACGACGAAGCGCGCCGCCTCGCGGGCAAAGGCGAGCAGGGGCCGCTGTGGATCACGGCCGGCGCGCAAACCGCCGGTCGCGGCCGCCGCGGCCGGGCGTGGGTGTCGCCGCCGGGCAACCTGATGTCGACCTTGCTGATCAAGCCGGAGCGGCCGGTGGCAGAATGTGCGCAGCTGTCGTTCGTCTCGGCGCTGGCGTCATCCGATGCCATGGCGCACTTCGCGCCGAATGCCGAAGTGAAGGTGAAGTGGCCGAACGATGTGCTGGCGGACGGCCGCAAGATCTCCGGCATCCTGCTGGAATCGGCGAGCGCTGGCGGCGAGCCCTATTTCCTCGCCATCGGCATCGGCATCAATCTCGCGCACTTCCCGCCGGATACGGAATTCCCGGCCACTTCGCTGGCTGCGCTAGGCGTAGCCATCCCGTCCGTGCCTGAGGCTCTCGCCCAACTCGCGAGCGCCTTCGCCAGATGGTATGACATCTGGCGCGGGCAGGGCTTCGCACCCATCCGCGATGCGTGGCTGGCGCGTGCGGCCAATCTGGGGATGCGCATCCGCGCGCGGCTGACGAACGAGGAGGCAAGCGGCGTGTTCGAGGGGATCGACGAAACCGGCGCGCTGATCCTGCGCGAGACCGCCGATCGCGTGCGCGTTATCGCAGCCGGCGAAGTGTTCTTCTGAGGCGCCATGCTTTTTGCCATCGATGCCGGAAACACCAACATCGTCTTCGCCGTCTGCGAAGGCGACCAGGTGCGCGCGGAATGGCGCGCCGTCACCGAGACCACGCGCACGGCGGATGAATACGCCGTGCTGCTGGCGCCGCTGTTCCAGTTTGCCGGATTGTCGCTGGGCGACATCGACGCAGCGATTATCGCCACCGTGGTTCCCGCCGCGCTGTTCGATCTACGCCAGTTCTGCCGCAAATACCTGAAATGCGAACCGCTGGTCGTCGGCGATCCCAATATCGATCTCGGCATCGATGTGCATACCGACCGTCCGCAATCCGTCGGCGCCGACCGGCTGGTCAACGCGGTCGCGGCGCATGCCAAATACAAAGGTCCGCTGATCGTGGTCGATTTCGGCACCGCCACCACCTTCGACATCGTGGCGGCGAACGGCGATTACGAAGGCGGCGTGATCGCGCCCGGCGCCAATGTTTCGGCCGAGGCGTTGCATCAGGCGGCCGCCATGCTGCCGCGGGTGGCCGTGGCGCGCACCCAAGCCGTGATCGGCAAGGACACCGTACCGGCCATGCAGTCCGGGCTCTATTGGGGCTATCTCGGGCTGATAGAAGGGCTGGTGGCGCGCATCAAGGAGGAATTCGGCGCACCGATGACCGTCATCGGAACCGGCGGGCTCGCCAATCTTTTCTACAAGCAGACCAACGTGATCGATCATTTGGATCCTGACCTTACCGTCCGCGGCCTCATCCTGATCCACGCGAAGAACGCGTCGAAGTGCGGGAAGCCGCTCGCTTGATCCAGCCCCCACAGGACGAGCTCGTGCTGCTGCCGCTGGGCGGCGCCGGCGAGATCGGCATGAACTTCAACGCCTATGGGTTCGGGCCGCCGGACGAGCGCAAATGGATCGTCGTCGATTGCGGCGTGCTGTTCGGCCGCGAGACCGAGACGCCCGGCATCGATGTCATCATGCCGGACATCCGCTGGCTCGCCGAGCAGCGCGAGGATGTGCTCGCCATCGTGCTGACGCACGCGCATGAGGATCACATTGGCGCCGTCGGCCATCTGTGGCCGGAGCTGCGCTGCCCGCTCTACGCCACGCCGTTCACGGCGCGGCTGATCGAAGACAAGCTTTTCGAGGCGGGATTGGCCGATCGGGTGCGCGTGAACATCGTGCCGCTCGGCGGGCATCTCGACATCGGACCGTTCAGCATCGACTTCCTGTCCATCACGCATTCCATTCCGGAGCCGAACGCACTGGCCATCCGCACGAAGCTGGGCGTCGTCGTGCATACCGGCGACTGGAAGATCGATCCCGATCCGCTTGTCGGCGAAGCGACGGATGCGAACGCGTTCCGCAAGCTTGGCGACGAAGGCGCGCTGGCGCTGGTCTGCGATTCCACCAATGCGCTGGTGCAGGGCCATTCCGGCTCGGAAGCCGATGTTCGCACGGCACTCACCGATCTCATCGGCACATTGAAAGGCCGCGTGGCCGTGACGGGGTTCGCCTCCAATGTGGCGCGCCTCGACACCATCGCGAACGCCGCCCGCCATCACGGCCGCGAAGTGGCGCTGGTCGGCCGCTCCATGCATCGCATCGTCAACGCCGCGCGCGATACCGGATACCTGAAGGATTTTCCGCGTGTGCTGTCGGAAGAGGAAGCCGCGCAGCTTCCGCCGCACCGCGTCCTCTATCTGTGCACGGGAAGCCAGGGTGAGCCGCGCGCCGCGCTGTCGCGCATCGCGGCGAACGATCATCCGACCGTCAGCCTCGGGCCGGGCGACAGCGTAATCTTCTCCTCGCGCATCATTCCCGGCAACGAGATCGGCATCCACGCGCTGCACAACAGGCTGGCCGAACTGGGCGTTGAAGTGCTCACCGTCGAGGATCATTTCGTGCATGTCTCGGGACACCCGGCGCGCGACGAACTGGCCGAGATGTATCGCTGGGTGCGACCGCGGATCGCCGTACCTGTGCATGGCGAGATGCGCCACATGGCCGAGCATGCGCGGCTGGCGAAATCGCTGCAGGTGCCGCAAGCCGTGGTGATCGAGAACGGCCAGATGCTGCGGTTGGCGCCGGGCCGGGCGCAGATCATTGATGAAGTGCCGTCGGGCCGCATCTTTCTCGATGGCAACATCCGCGTGCCGGAAGGCGAGGGCTTCGCGCGCTTCCGCCGCGCCATGGGGTTCGCCGGGTTCATTGCCATCACACTCGTGCTCGACCAGCGGGGACGCATCGCCGCCGATCCCGCGATCATCCTCGAAGGCATTCCGGATGCCGTGCACGCGCCGGTGCGCGAAGCGGTTGCCGAGACGACACGCCGCTACAATCCCAAGCGTGGCGACGAGGAAGAGTTGAAGGAACAGGTGCGCCGCGCCGCCCGCCGCGCCGCGGCCGATTCCTGGGGCAAGAAACCGCCGACGCGCGTCGAGATCGCCTGGGTTTAGAGTCTTGTTGTCTAGCAGTGAAACAATCCCTCCATCGTCATCGCCCGGATCGCTCGCGAGAAATGCTCGCGACCGGGTGATGACGGCATGTTTGGATATGGGAAAGTTGTGCTCTTGTTACATCGCCGGGTGGTCGGTCGCGTAGCTGGCGATCTGTTCATAGGCCGCGCCGGCGGCCAGCAATCGCGCTTCGCTCAGGTCAGGTCCGATCAGCTGGAAGCCCAGCGGCACGCCTGCCTCCGTCTTGTCCATCGGCAATGTCAGCGTGGGGATGCCCGCGGCGTTGAACGGGATCGTATAAACCATCAGCGCCACGACCATCTCCGGCGGCGCGGTGGCTACCGCCTGAAACGTCGCCAAGGTCGGCGGCTCGACCGGCATTGCCGGCGCGATGAGCATGTCGAGAGTCTTGAACAGGCGCGCAAGGCCACCGCGAAACTCGCGCCGCCAGATCTGGATGGCCGCGTAGTCCAGCACCGAAGCCGTGCGGCCCAGCTCCAGGAAGCTGCGATAGCCGGGGCTGTAGCTGTCGGCCTCGGACGGATAGGTCTCGGCATGCGAGATGGCGGCCTCGACCGCAGCCGAACGATAGAGGCGCAGCAGGTTCTCGCGCACGTCCGGCAGGCGCACGTCAACGATTTCCGCACCGGCGGATTCTATCGCGGCAATCACGCGTTTGAGCGATGCGGCGACTGCGGGTTCGACGGGGTCAAGCGCATACGTCGGATCGAGCCCGATGCGCACGCCCTTCAGGCTGCCCTGGCGTGCGGCCTTCGCACTCTCCGGCGGCGGGACGTCGAGCGACGTGGGATCGGCCGGATCGGGCCCGGCGATGGCATCGAACATCAGGGCGGCGTCGAGAACGCTGCGCGTCATCGGGCCGACATGGTCGAGCGTGTCGGACAGCCGGAACACGCCGTGGCGGCTGACCCGACCCCAGGTCGGCTTTAGTCCGACCAGCCGGTTCGCCGTGCTGGGAAAGCGGATCGAACCCGCCGTGTCCGTTCCGATCGCGCCATAGGCAAGCCCGGCCGCTACCGCCACGCCCGATCCGCTCGATGATGCCCCGGACCAGCGGTCCGCTGCCCATGGATTGACAGGCGGGGTGATGTCGGGGTGGTGCGCGCCCCACGCGCCCTCGGTGAGCTGTGTCTTGCCAACGATGATGGCGCCGGCGTCCTGAAGACGGCGGACCACGGATGCCGTATCGGTGGCGTTGAACCGTGTGCGGAAGAAGCCCCCCGCGCCGGTCGCCGTGCCTGCCATGGCGCACAGATCCTTCACGGCCAGTGGAACGCCATGCAGGGAACCGAGCGCCTCGCCACGTGCCCTGCGTGTGTCGGCGGCGCGGGCTTCGGTTATGGCGGACTCTTCCCGGACGCAGGCGAACGCATGCAGGCGCGGCTCCAGTTCCTGGATGCGGGTAAGCGTGTGGCCCGTCACCTCTTCCGACGACAATGCGCCGGAACGGATGTCCGCCGCCGTCGCGGCAAGAGTGCGGTAGTGCAGAGCGCCCGCCATCGCGTGATTCCCCGAATTTGAAAATACGTCTCAGTTTGTTGGAAAATGCGTGCCAGTACCCCTTACGGACGAAGCATATAGGAGATTTCGCACCGATGGGAATTGAGCCGGAGGGACTGCTCAGGATGATAGATAGTCAACATCGGACGGTATTTCGTCCTTTACACCGTCACGTCTTGGTCTAGGCTTGCGCGGGGATCAAGCGGGAAAGCCAACTCGGGGAAGCCGCTCGGCGATGACCGCGTTCCAAAACGTCCAACAATTCGTTCAACTTTCGCGCAGCGCTCCCGACCTGGACGCGCTCAAAGAAGCAGTCGCCTCCGCCACACACGAATTCGGCATCGAGTATTTTCTGCTCGCGCATCACGTCAATGCGATCCGTCCGAATTTCGTCCAGCTGTCGAATTATCCGACCGACTGGAGCAACGAGATGCGCAAGAAAGCGCAATTCGTGCGCGATCCCGTTATGCGGGCTTGCCAGAAGACAGTCGCGCCGTTTCTCTGGTCGGAACTCGGCCATTACGTGACGATGACCACAGCGCAGGTTGACATCCTGGAGCGCGCGTCGCGTGCCGGCGTCGGTCCCGGGTTCACGGTTCCGTTCCACGTTCCCGGCGAATGCAGCGGCTCGTGCTCGTTTGCAGTGCGGACGGGGCGCGATCTCGATACGGATATCATCCCATTCGTGCAACACATCGCCTGCTATGCCTTCGATGCCGCGCGGCGGCTATCGCTCCACAAGGAGCACTTGCAGGGCGGTATCTCCGAAGCTCCAGGCCTCACGGCGCGTCAGCTCGATTGCATCGTCCTGATGGCACAGGGAAAAAGCGACTGGGACATCGGCAAGATCCTGAGCATCAGCCAACGGACGGTGCAGGAGCATCTTGATCTTGCCCGCGCCAAATATGGCGTGGGGTCCCGCACCCAGCTGCTGGCGCGGGTGCTCTACGCCAATCAAATCGGATTTGAAGACATCATCCAGCCGACCGGTAAACCCGTTAATTAGCGGGTATGCGCCGCAGGCCGGCAGCATCCAAAGTGCCTTCCGAATTTGAGTATAAGTGGAGGCACACAGATGGTCTACGCGATTTCGCAGGAGAACCGTGAATTCTTCGCGGACGAACTTGATTCCATGTTCCGCGACCGCAAGACCGTCTTCGTCGACCGCCTGAAATGGAACGTGCCGGTCGTCGGCGGCATCTACGAGCAGGACCAGTTCGACAATGAGAACGCGATCTACATCGTCGACGCCGACCCCTTCACCAGACAGCACCATGCTTCGCTCAGGCTGATCCCTTCGGAAAAGCCGCACATGCTGAAGGATGTGTTTTCCGTCCTGTGCGCGGACGGCGTGCCCGTCGCACCGGACATCTGGGAGATGACGCGGATTTGCCTGTCGCCCAGCCTCAAGCGGGAATCCGCACGGCAGAGCCTTGGCCTCGTCTGGCTCGGCGCCGTTGAGTTCTGCATGAAGAACAGCATCCGGACGATGACCGGCCTGACCCATGCTCCGATGTTCGCCAATATCCTGGCGGCGGGAATCGATATCGAGCCGCTCGGTCCGGTGACGGAGTTCGAAGGCACGCCCTATGCCGCGCTCCAGACTCACGTCAACGCGAATGTTCTGGAACGCGAGCAGGCCCGTCTCGGCCAGCGCGGCAGCGTGCTTTCCTTTCGCCCCGTTCCTGCCGCAGCCGCCTAGGAGCGAACGGCCATGGATGCCCGACACCGCGATCCCTTCCGCACCTCGCTGATCGGACCTTCGCATCTGTCGCGCCTCAAGGAGGCCGGCTACTGCATCATTCCCAATCTCATCGCACCTGCCGATATCGATGCGCTCAATCGCGACCTCGATCCGCGCTTCGCCGTAACCCCTTTCTGCAAGGGGGACTTCTACGGCGAGACCACCAAGCGGTTCGGCTCACTGCTCAAGCGCTCGCCGCTCGCACAGAAACTGGTGTTGCAGCCGACCATCCTTTCGCTCGTGAAGAGCATCCTGGGGCCGTACTGCGACAAGGTCCTTCTCAATCTCACCCAGGCCATCGAAATCCATCCCGGTGCGCCGGAACAATTCAGCCACCGCGACCAGGACATGTGGGGCGGTCCCAAGGGCTCCATCGAATACCTCGTCAACGTCATGTGGCCGCTGACGCCTTTCACGCGCGACAATGGCGCAACCGTGGTGTGGCCCGGCAGTCATCGCGAGCAGGACCTGCCGATGATGCCGCCCGATCAGGCCATCGCCGCCGCCATGAACAGCGGCTCGGCGCTCGTCTTTCTCGGCTCGACCTTGCATGGCGGAGGCGCCAACCGCACGGACCTCCCGCGCCGCGGCATCATCGTGAGTTATTGTCTGGGCTGGCTCCGGCCGTTCGAAGCGCAGACGCTGATCTATCCGCCGGTTGTCGCGAAAGAATTTCCGCGCGAGCTGACCGAATTGCTCGGATACGGGATTCACCGGCCAAACCTCGGCAATTACGAGGGCCAGTCGCCGGCTGTCCTTCTCGACGGCGAAGAGCCGGATGTTCTTCAGGCACAGGATGCACTCACACCCGACCAGGCCGAGTTTGTTGCGCAAGTCATGCGGCTCCGCGCGGCACAATCGGCTGCCGCTGAACAAGGCTGACTGCCATGACGCTGAAGGGGGTAACTGCCATGACGCTGCCAAAGGCGCTAACACCGCTCGATCAGACGAACCAGCCTGACTCACCGCTCGATCCGCATTCGGAGTCCGTGATGGAAACCTTGCTCCTGCTGGCGCGCACATTCACGGCCTGGGAGCTTTCCGAGGAGGCTTGGCCGCACCTGCATGTTCTGATGGCGCTGGCGTACGAACGCGGCCGGACAGCTTCAGCGCAGTGATATCAATGGCGCTTGGCAACCGTCTCGATGAGACGGATGACCTTGCGCCGTAGCACCGGATCGGAAATTGCCGTCATGCTCTTGGCGAGTGTGCGCACCTCGTTGTCGATCGGCTCGAGCACGGTGGGAGGCAGCTCTTCGAAAAAGTAGGTGATCGGCACCTTGAGGAGCACGGCAATTTCATAGAGACGCGTGGCGCTGATGCGATTGGCGCCGCTCTCGTACTTCTGGATCTGCTGGAAGGTCAGACCGCCGAGCCGGGCACCCAGCTCGGTTTGCGACACGCCCCGCAGAATCCGCAGCCTGCGCAGGCGAACGCCCAGCTTCACGTCCTTGCTTGTCGTGCGCTTGGGACTCGCCCTTGCGTGTTCAACCTCAGCTCTGTTCATCGTCACCGAGCCCCCGAGGTCGCCATTCGTAGGGCAAAATGCCGATCACGACCAGTGCGTGCATGTCGACCGAAACGAGTCGCATGGGATTCGCCAACAATATTGTGCCGATTCGCGGATTTCGGACGGTTGGACAGCTGCGAATCGCCGCCCGGTTTAGCGGATTGCGGCGCCGGCGATGGTGACGCTGGCGCCTTCACCGCCGGTCAGCACCGGAACGACCGCAACGCTGAGTACGATGGAGCGCTTTCCCTTGAGGTCGGACGGCAGGTCGAGGGAGAAGTTCTGCGTCGGGCGATGGTCCCCGGCCGCGAACGGAGCGGCCGGCATGATCGAGAAGCGGCCGATCTCGCGCAGGCCGCTCGCCAGTTTGGCGCTGACCACGATCTCGACCGGCTTCTTGTCCGGCGGCGGCGTGTAAGCGGAAACGCGGATCAGCAAATGGCCGGTTCCGATGTTGGCTGCACCGAGCAAGGCGGCGCCAGCCGGCCCGGCGGTGACAATCGCGGGATGACCGGTTGTTGCGCGCATGGAATCCTCGGCCCACACGGCGGACGGCAGCGCGCCGAGGGCCACAACGGCTGCCGCCAAGATACGCACCGAAAAGCTCATCGCATCGCTCCGAGCCCCTGCCGGATGCGATGCTCTGCGACGATCATGGCGTCAGGAAGGCAATCTGAACCTTCTCGGCCGTGACAGTGCCCGCGGACTCCCCCTTGCGGATCGGCACGGGAACGATCTGAACGTTCAGGTCGCCGCCTTCTCCCACCCGTTGCACCGCGTCGGTCAGATCGATGGAGAAGCTCGGCATCTTGTGACGTCCGCGCGTCATGCTGTGGTCGAAAATGGCAAAACTGCCGACATAGTGCGGGTCGCTGACCGGCGTCTCGGGCGAGGGAGACTTCGCGTTTAAGAACACGCGGTACTCCGCATTACGCGGCTTCGTTGCCGAGACGTTGGAGATGAGCGCCAGAACGCGCGTGTTGGCCGCCCGGGTTTCTTGCAGCAGGTGAATGTTTGCACCCTGCGGAGGCCGCTTGGCGCGCCGCACGCTCTCCACCAGACTTGACTCGACCCTGACCGGAAGCACGAGATGGGTTGCAGCAATTGTCGCGGTGGCGGCCTCGAACACCCTCAGGCCTTCCACCGGGCCGCCGGGGTTCTTCAGATACTTCATCAGCTGGATGAACTTGTTCTCTTCCAGCACCAGGTTCTTCGCGGCAAGCAGTGGAATGCCAAGGCCATAGGTGTAGCCGAGGTTCTCCGGCACGTAGAGATCGGACACCTTCGGCGACCACGATGTTCCGTCCGGATTGAGGAAGTTGTTCTCAAACGTCATGCCGGTCCACAGCGGATCGCTCGAATTCGCATTGCCGTTGTGATTCCACACCGCCCAGATGCGATCGATGTTGGCGTGGTGCATGAAGAAGATCGGATCCATCGGCGAGTTCGAATAAGGCATAAAGCCGCCGATGTTGTTGTGGATCTGGTTGTGCGGCGTCTTCTCGAGTTCACCCTGGAATCCGCCGCCTTCCGGCACCCAGGACTGGTCGAGCGAGTTCTGCGCGGGATTGCGCGTGGTGCCGAACGACTCGAACGGTGTCGCCGCCATCACAGCGGTTTGCACCGACGGGCCGACGATGGTGCTCGGCATCGGCGTGTTGGCCGGCCATGTGCGCGCGGCGACGTAGAGCGGGTTGGCCTGACCGTTGACCGTCGGCGCGGTGAACTGATCCGGCAATTTCGGATTGGCGAACCAGTCCCAATAGGGGAATGCGAAATCGTTGTTGCCGGTGAGATTGCGGATCGCCTTTTCGTAGGTCACGACGTAGGCACGATGCCACGGCAGGAAGTACCAGTCGCCATGCGGGCAGAAATGATAGTCGGTCTCGTTGCCGTGGATGTAGCAGAGGTTCGTCCAGTTGAATTTGTCGCTGGCGGGCTTTGCCTGCATGATCTTCACGGCGTCGCGATAGGTTTCGAGCAGCGGGTCGGTCATCGACAGCGTGGCAAGCGACACGCGCTTGGGTGGCGGCGGTCCCGCCAGCGCGTCGAGAATGGAAAAATCGGCGCCCACCAGACCGGCACCGATGACGCCACCCGAAATCAGAACTTCGCGACGCGAACGCGACATTGGCCCCTCCGCCGTTCGGCTTCCTGGACACAACCATAGCGGGAAATTTCAACCGTGCGAAGCCTTGCCTCGGGCTTTTGACTCCCGTTATTTGGACGGCTTTCTACATCCATCGCGATCTCAGCGGGCAAATCACGCGGGAAGATGCATCCTATTGCCACATCCTTGTCGGCGGCAGACTCTAAGATCCGGCTTCAGGGCCGACTTGGGTGTTGCTTGCGGTCCACTCGTTGCCCTCGGCATGACTAAGCCGAACGAAAAACGGTGCGCGCAGCTTTACTCCGAATGAGTTTTCGGAATCAACATACCCCTTCACTTCCCAGCCGCCGCCCGGTTCTTGCCATGACGTGCATTCGGAGAACGAAGCTGTAGCTGGAGCCTTGAGTCGTTCCTTCACAAACTCGCGCGCCATCGCACAGGCCCGCTCGGCCTCAGTTGGACCGGGTTCGTTCGCCACACCAGTGATCAGGGCCGTAACGATCAGACCGCCAAGGATGGCCATAAGATAGGCCGGTAAGACCCGTCGATTGGGTTTGGCCCCGCAGTGCGGGCAGGTCGCAGCCTCGGTCGAAACGTCCTTGCCACATTCCGGACAGGCTTTGATGGACATGAAATTTGCCCCGCGCCGCTCTCGCGAAAGCGTAAGACCAGCTTCGGTCAAGTCAATCGCAGAGTTTCGCTGACAGAGAATTCCAAATCTAACAGCAGGATAACGCGTACGGATCAGAAGAATGTATCTTGCCACCACATTCGCAACGAAAGGATAGCGATTGGATATTCTCGTCGGTCATGTCGCCGTCGTCACCGGCGCCGGGCGAGGGTTCGGCCGTGCCATCGCGAAGGGGCTTGCGGCGGAAGGCGCCAAGGTTGCGCTGGTGGCGCGCTTGCGCGCCGATCTCGATGCGGTGGCGAAAGACATCGCGTCGGCTGGCGGGCATGCGCTCGCTATGCCGGCCGACGTCACCGACCGCGCGCAGGTCGAGCGCGCGGTGAAGGATGCGCAAGCCGCACTCGGTCCGGTCAGCCTGTTGATCAGCTGTGCCGGGGTTGGCGCGCCGTACGGGCCCATCGGCATCGTCGATCCCGATGCATGGTGGGGCGCGCAGGAAGTGCATCTGCGTGCACCGCTGCTGTTTGCGAGCGCGCTGCTCCCCGGCATGCGCGAACGGCGCTTGGGGCGCCTCGTCATCATCTCTGCCATCGCGGGCAATCGCGTGACGCCCAACCTTTCCGCCTATGGCATGGGCAAGAATGCGCAGATCCACCTCGTGCAGCACATCGCGGCCGAGCAGAAGGAATTCGGAATCTCGGCCTTTGCCATCGAGCCCGGCACGGCGATCACCGATCTGGCCGAAAGCACCATCGCCTCGCCGGATGCGCAGCGCTGGCTGCCCGGCATGGTCACAGCACTCAGGCAGATGCGGGACGAGAAGCGCGATGCAGCACCTGTGTTCGCGCGCTGCGTGGAGATGTGCGTCGGCCTCGCATCCGGCAAATACGACGCGCTTTCGGGGCGCTATCTCGAGCCGTGGGACGATTTCGACGCCGTGCTCGCTGAAGCCAAACGTTAAGTGCGCTACCATGAGATTGGCGAATCATCGGCGCTTGGGGGCGCGTGAGGATGACGCTTTCCGATCTTGCGGCGCTCGGCAGCTTCGTCAGCGGCGTGGCCGTGATCGTGACGGTCGGGTTTCTGGCCGTCCAGATACGCCAAACCAATCGCAATCAACGCGCCCTGATGCAGCAGGGACGCGCCGCGCAGCAGATCGATCTGCTCCTGCGCTGCGCCGTCGCGCCACTGAGCGTTCCACGTCTGAAATCGCTGGCCGGCGATCTCACCATGACCGATCAGGAAATCGACGCGGCGATCTATGTGTGGCTCGCGATCTGGCGCAGCTTCGAAGACGGCTTTCTCCAGCATCTGCGGGGAACGCTCGACGCGGAAAGCTTCCAGAGCGATCAGGCGATCATCCGGTCTTGTTTCGCCTACCCATCGCTGCGCGCGACCTGGCGGCTGGTTCGCGATCGGTATGCACCGGCATTCCGCGACTATGCGGACGGCCTGATGCGCGAGACCCAAACGGGGCAGCCGCCGAACGAAGCCGAGCTTTGGCGGAGCTTGGTGAAGAATGAACGAGCCGCCGCGGAGTGACGGTTGCGTTCCGGGTCAGCCCGCGGTTTGTGGGACGGGCTGACGCGATGACAAGGCTCTCCCGACCATGATCACGAGGAGCGCGGCGAGGATCAGGAACGTGGCGAGCGTGGCGTAGGCGGCGGTGTAGCCTCCCGTCCGCTCCTTCAGAATGCCGACCAGGTACGGTCCGAGAAATCCGCCGAAATTGGCGATGGAGTTGACGAGCGCGATGCCGCCGGCCGCCGCCGTGCCGGTCAGGAACGACGACGGCAGGCTGTAGAACGGGCCGAACGCGGACAACACGCCGACCATCGCGCAGACTAAGCCGAGCAGCACGAGCATGTGATTTCCGCTCACGCACGCAATGGCAAATCCCGCCGCTGCGAAAAGCCATGGAAGCACCGTATGCCAGATGCGCTCGCCGGCGGCATCGCTGGCACGGCCCCACAGGATCATCGCCGCCATGGCGGCGACGTAAGGCACAACCGAGATAAAGCCCGTCTCGCGATTGGAAAAACCCATGGCGTGGATGATCTGCGGCAGCCACAGCGCCGTGGCATAGAGCCCGCTTCCGCCCGCAATGGCGGCAAGACCCAGCAACCATACGCGTGGATCGCGCAAACATTTCCAGAGATTGCTTTCATCGACCATCATCGCAGGCTCGAGGCCGGCGCTGACGGCATTCTTCTCCGCGTCCTCGAGCCATGGCGCGCGCGCCGGGGAATCCGGCAGAAATTTGAAAACGGCGAAGGCCAGCAAAGAAGCGGGCAAGCCCTGGATCAGAAACA
>Ga0335085_10001315_pt1 | contig 54534 bp, 47 predicted proteins | sample Lox_Sample_45_FD_206712 | JGI IMG/M metagenome (GOLD analysis project Ga0335085, IMG submission 206712) | Soil microbial communities from Loxahatchee National Wildlife Refuge, Florida, United States - Lox_Sample_4.5 | ecosystem: Environmental > Terrestrial > Soil > Wetlands | place: USA... | reverse complement strand
CACCAAAGCTTCACACCGCAGTAAAACAAGTTGAGGTAAACCTGCCCCGGTCTTGTTCTTCCTTCAATGGGAGAAAAAGACCGGGGCATCTTCTTTTCACTCGCATCATTACACGAAGGATTTTGGATAGTGATTCCGCAGCCCGCGCCGTGATCGTAGACGAAGGTCTCGCAGTTGACGCAATACATCGAAGATCGAAGGCTAGTATTTTCTGATTATCCGCACACCTGCAACATTCAAGTAGAATCCAATCCCGTCGAGTCGTGGGGGATTCGGCCCGTTCCATCTCTAATTCAATTCATGAAAACATCGCGCACGATCTGGATTTCATTTGCAGCCTTCGCGCTCGCTGGATTCGGCTCCTTCATGTTTCCGGCTTTCATCATTCGCCCTTTTACTCATCAAAGTCCGCGTGGCCTCTGGTGGGCCATGGCAATCCGGCTGCGCGCTCCCTTTATCTCCCTTTTCTGCGCCATTGCTTGCTTGATTCTGGTTGCGATCCTTTGGCAAAGCGTCGGCAAGTGGCGCAAAGGCCTGCTATCCGTCGTCATGATCCTCGTTACTGCGGCTGCGGTCATGTCGCGCCTCAACTACTTCGAATGGATGTTCCACCCAATAGATTCTCCGCAGTTCGAGGCTGAGTCGGCGAGCAAACTTGATGGCAAGGAAATGATCCTCGCCGTCCGTTATGGCGACGACGCCCGCGCCTATCCCATCAGCCAGATGGCCTACCATCACATCCTGAATGACGTTGTCGGTGGGGTGCCGATCACCGTCACCTATTGAACACTCTGTCATACGGGTCTCGTGTGGACCCGCACCGTAAACGGAAGAATCCTGCATTTCTATCTCGCCGGCATCAACAACCAGAATTTCCTGATGCGCGACAAGGAAACCGGCACATGGTGGCAGCAGATCACCGGGAAGGCTGTTTACGGGCCCTTGCGCGGCGCCTCGCTTGATCTCGTGCCTTACGACGAACTCAGCTATGGGGAATGGAAATCAGAAGTGTCCGAGGGGAAAGTTCTGGCACCCGTCCCGAAGTACGTGAAGGAATATGACAGCAACTGGGAGCCGGAAATCCTAAAGCTGCCAGTTGTGATCACTTTCCCCGGCACGGAGTTGAAGTCCCGCGACGTTGTCGTCGGACTAAAGCTCGAAGGCGCGAGCCGTGCCTATCCCTGGGAAACTCTCGTCAAACAATCCCCAGTGCTCGATCGCGTGCATGGCACGCCGCTCTTGGTCGCCGTCGCTCCTGACAGCAAATCCTTCCGCGTATTCGTCAGCCGCGTCGACGGCAAAGACGCCGAGTTTTTCCTGAAGCCCGCCGACGCAAGTCCAGATGCAAGGCTAACAGCCGCGTCAGTTCCAAACAGCACTGCCGATGCCTCGCCGGCTGCCGGAGGAACGTCTCATCCCTCCACTGCGTCGCCCGCAACGGCCAAAGCTGACCCTCCGCCGCAAAAGCCGTGGCTACTCGTCGACAGCTCCACAGCTAGCGAATGGAACTTCCAGGGCTGTGCCGTCTCTGGCCCATCCCAAGGCAAATGCCTCGAACGTGTACCTGCGCTGAAAGATTATTGGTTCGATTGGCGCAACTACCATCCCGATACAACAATCTACAAACGCCAGTAAGAAAACGATCAACGCCATGTGATCGGACTCACTGCCAAGATTTATGCCCGAAGCGCATGCTTAAGGCAATAAGCGAGGAATCTCATGCCTGCTTCCAACTGGCAGCTAAATCGCTTCGAACGCATCCTCTTCCGCGTCGCAATCGTTCTCGGCGGCATCCTCGTTGCAGTAAGAATCGGAGCGATGATCGCTCTCTGGTTCGTGCACCACCGTTAGATCGGAATATCGTCAAACGATAGTTTTCCACTACAATTGTGCGACGTCGCGACCAGACGCGGCGATCACCCTTCTGGAAAACGTGAGGCTGTATGCCCTTCCGCTCCGTCTTCATTGCCGTTGTAATCGCTTTTGCGCTGATCGTTGCAGCATTCCTTTTGAACCGAGCCCGCCCTCAAGTCGAGACGGCACAGCCCAGCGCGGAACTCGTCCGCGCCACCGGCAAATGTGCCGAGTGCCACGAGCGCACACAATACTCTGTCGTTCACGAGTACGAAATGAGCGCACATGCCCGCAAGGGCGTTAACTGCCTCGAGTGCCATCAGCCGGCGCAGGGTCAGGAGAAAAAAGATCATCACGGATTCGTGATCGCCGCCAAACTCACAGCCGGCAATTGCCGGAGCTGCCACGAAACGATCTACCAGCAATTCCTGCACAGCCGCCACGCGGCTCCGGCATGGGCTGCCATCTACGGTGAAAAAGGACTCACGCCCGAGCAGGTGAATTTCTCTGAGACCTATCAGCCTGGCGGAACTCGACGTCCTCCGCACCCGTTTGTGCAACTCGAGGGTGGCTCCGCGATGGCCAGCGGTTGCGAGCAGTGCCACAGTGTCGGCAAACCGAACAGCGACGGCACGATCGGCAACTGCACAGCCTGCCATACCCGCCACACAAGCTCGGTGCGGATCGCGCGTCTTCCCAGCACCTGCGCCCAGTGTCACATGGGCCCCGATCATTCGCAGATCGAGATCTATGAGGAATCGAAGCACGGCATGCTCTTCCAGGCACAAGAGCATCTGTTGAATCTGGACGCTCCGCCAAAGACCCTGACCACGCGAGACATGTTTGTGCCCACCTGCGCGACCTGTCACATGAGTGGCATCAACGGCATTGGCGTTACGCATGACCCGTCGGAACGCCTCTCCTATTACTTAGCGAATGCGATCACCGAAAAGCGCCCCAACTACGCGGCCGCCCAGGCGAAGATGAAGCAGGTTTGCTCGCAATGCCACACTCCGGCCGTGATTGACCGTGTCTATAGAGAGGCTGAACAAGTCTTGCAAGGCACCAATGAAAAAGTATCGGCAGCCAAGGCGATTGTAGATGGACTACACAAGGACCAGACCCTCAGTGGCCCGCCGTTCTCGCAGCCAATTGATTTCGTCTATTTCGATCTTTGGCACTATGACGGACGCACCAGCAAGCACGGCGCTTTCATGGGAGGCGCCGACTTCGTGCAATGGCACGGCAACTATCCGATGCTTCAGAAGACTGTCGAGCTTCAATCCATGGCTGCCGAATTGCGGAGGGCGCATGGTAAGGCTAAGTGAACGCTGGTGGGCGCGTCCTCAGATCTGGATCGAGGTCTTCGTGATTTTGAACATCGGATTTCTAACGTTCGATATTTTCCTGGCACACTCGGTGAACCAGTTCCACAATCGCGCGGAGTACATTCCTTTCTTTTTCTCCGCCACGGCTCCGATCATTCTGGTAATCGCATTAGCCCTACGCTATCGTCGCCCTTCGCTCTGGAAATATTTGGGCCTCATCATCGGAGCCGGCGCCCTCCTCGTCGGATGCGCCGGAGTGATCCTTCATCTTGAAAGCCGCTTTTTCTACGAGCGGACCATCCGCAGCCTCACTTATTCGGCTCCGTTTGCCGCGCCGTTGGCATATGCGGGATTGGGATTTCTTCTCATCATGAACAGACTGGTTGATCCTGAAAGCGTGGAATGGGCACAGTGGGTCCTATTCCTCACAACGGGAGGATTTGTCGGAAACTTTATCTTCAGTCTCGCCGATCACGCAGGAAATGGGTTCTTCAATCCCTTCGAATGGGTGCCAGTGATCGCGAGCGCGATTGCTATCGGTTTTCTTACCACCCCGCTTGTAATGCGAGTATCGCGTAAATACATCGATCTCTGTGCCGCCGTATTAGTGTTGGAAGCCGGGGTTGGGCTCTGGGGATTTGCACTGCACGCGGCCGGAAATCTGCGAGGACCTTCGATTCACGCCTTTGACAACTTTATTTACGGAGCGCCGCCCATGGCTCCACTCTTGTTTCCAAATCTCATGGTGCTGGGAATCATTGCGCTTTGGCAGCTTCGGTTGGAGTACGGTTTAAATACACAGTGAAACGTAACAGGCAGCCCCCCAATTCGATCGCAACGAAAGGCAGGTATGGATTGTTATCAATCTTCCTGACTCACCGTTCACAATACAGGGATGTTTAAGGAACACACACATTGCCGACAAATGGGGTTCCTGGTGATATCCAGCCTGGCGCGGAATTCGAGAGCGGTGGCACCGTTGATGATCGTCGCAAGCGGCTCTTTGTGAATATTTCCGAACGAAGGATGGAAGAAACAGGGCCTGACATCTCCCGAGGCTTCAATGACTGCGGAAACCCATGGAGCATTGCAGAGCGGTGCCACGGGCTGAACCTGGCCGAGATAAGCGCGAAAGTGCGAGACGATCTTCCGCAATTTGTTCGGGTTTTCCAGTACGAATCTGCTTTTTTCCCCTCTGCAATATTTGCTGATTACTCGTTCGATTTCGGCGGCGAGTTCCTCGACCTCGTGAGCGTCAAGGGCGACTTTGCTCTGCTGCGCGGAGGACCATCCTTCGGGGCGATTAAAGGCGCTTGACGTAACATCGGCAGCCAGGAATGAAATGGAATTCAGCCCCAGTTCTCTCGCCGATTTTACAGTGTCGCACAGCGACAGATGATTGGCTTTCTGCACTGTGCAGCGCGCCGTAATCGGCATGTCCTCGCGTAATCGACGGATTACCCGGACGCCAGCCGTCAACTTCTCAAATGCTCCGGAGACACGACGAATCGCATCATGGAGGCCGGTGGGGCCGTCCAGGGAGACAGTGATGTCGTCCATGTTGGAGGCGATCTTCTTAGCGTGCTCCTCCAGGAGCAACCCCGCCGTCAGTAAGGTGACTCGTATCCCTTCGCGGCGAATCATGGCCGCAAGTTCGAATATGTGCTGGTTGAGCTGAGCTTCTCCGCCAGAGAAGGCGACCCATTGAACCTTCATTTTGCGAAAAGACACTATCTGATTTTCCAGATCGGCGGGGGTGAGTTGGCGCGGCTCACGGATTCGCCAGATGTCACACATCGCACAGCGGCAGTTGCATTGGTTGTGCGGCGAGATCACCAGCACAGGCAACGTCGTAACTTCATGGGCGGACAGAGACGTTCGGTCGTTCCCGAGAGACCCGCTCAACGTCGAAACCGGCACTACGCTGGTCATTGACCGATCTGCCCCCAGAATAGGTAGAAACGGGAAGGTTCCCGTCGTCTTGCCAATCGCGCTTTGATTGGCCGCAGCGCCCAGTCGATACCGTACCACGGACGCAATACTCGCCACTGGATGCCAAATCGATTTGCGAGTTGGTCGAGTGTCTGTTGAGTAAGGTATTCGCGGCTCGGGATGCTGTCGGACTCGAATCCGAATCGCTGCTTGAAGGAAGCCCGCTTTTCCCCCAACATGGCCCGCCCGCTTTCCTCTCGCCGATAGAAGGCTGAGTCGGTGATGATCACATGGCCCGGGCAGCGCAAACAGCGCAAAGCTTCGGCAAGGGTCACTTCATAATCGACAGAGTAATGGAATGAGGCATTAAAGATAACGACGTCAAACTGCGCGTCGTCGAAGGGTAAGCAATCCATCTCTGCCTGAAAGCTCTGGAACGGCTGCTTCATGTGGCGAAGGTAGTGAACCCCGGCACCCAATCCATCAGCTTCGTTATCGAGAAGATCGACGGCTACAGTGCGATGACCTCGCAATCCGAGACGGTAGCTCAACCAGCAGTTGCCGGCCCCAATGTCGAGAACATCGCATCCCTTGGGATGGCAGCTCTCGATTTCAGGCAAGACGTGTTTCTGCAAATGCTGAAACGTGCGAGCCCGAATTTGCCACTGCCATGAGTTGTTGCCGGTCAGATCCCGGAATGGCAGCGCAAGATAATAGTCGGATGAGCTTGATCCGCGCCCTTCTTTGGCGCGAACGGCTGAATACTGCTCGGTGAAGCGGTCGAAATACAGTCGTCGCTCCGGGCGTAGTCCGCGAAAGATTCCATCTTTTTCGATAATCGCAAAGCCGCAGCCAGAACAAGGATGGAAGCTCTCGGAAGAAGCCGCGGTTGGGGAGTGTCTGCGGCAATTAGGACAGAGCAGACGAAGCCTGCTCATATTTCCAGAGAAGCTCATCTCGTGCTCGTGAAGATCGCTGTCGATCATAGCTAATTCCTCACGAACTCCAGCAAGATATGATCCGCCAGGCCGCGCACTCCAGCGCAGCGGCCGAGCAGCGCGTCGGCTTGGGCCGCAAAGTGCATCGCGAGCGGAAATCTTACAGCAAACGACTCCGCATAGCTGGGCGGAATTGCTACTCCAATACCTCTCCAGGATTTGAGGCTAAACTCCGGTGCGAACGCCTTTGATAGGGATCGCACGCTTGGATAGCGGATCTGCAACACAGATCCATCCGCAAGACGCGCGACGGTGCCGGACTTCCGCCATCTTCTAAAAGCCTTTTCCAGATTTCCCTGCGCCATGTGCCAAAAGATTTCCCAGAGACAATTCGGCCCCAAGAGACATAGGAAAGCGGTTGCTCCTGGACGAAGCAACGCTGCCAGATCTCCGGCTACACCTCGGAGGTCTTCAACACAATTGATCGCGCCGAAATTAGAGATTATCCCGTCGAAAGGAGCCCGATCCCGCAATTGCTTGAGTTGTTCGATGGCAAGGACATGAAGTTCTACAGAGGGTTTTCCGCAGGACGACACGCGTCGTTTTGCGACCATGATCATCTCCGACGAGCAATCCACGCCGAGAACCTTAACTCCGTGCTCCGCAAGGAAGCACGCGTCAACACCGGTGCCACACCCAAGATCCAGCACGCGGTCACCTCGCCGAAAGGCTTTCTCTAGTGCTTCCCAAACGAGCGCTCGCTGCGCCTGGCCGATCCTGGAGTAAGTAAACGTCGAATCGTACGTGTCGGCAATGCCGTCGAATGGCGCCCCGCAGAAATTGGATTGAACGGTGGACACGAGTGGTTCAGGCCTCCACCTCGTTCGCCGATGCGTACAAATTGGATCGATGGTCGGCGACGGCGTTTTTCAAGCGTTCGAGATCGGCGAACGGAGCATTGAGCTGTCCCCTGAGCCGTTTCAATTCAACTTCACTTCGAATTAATTGGTCAGCAAAGCCGTAGAAACGACGCGAGTGACGGCCCCGAAGTCGTACATCGCGATCCGAACCCTGGCTCCAGACTTTGAGCGGCTCCGTTTTATCGGACACTTCTGAGAAATAGGGTGTGCCCTTGATCGGGTATGCGACAGTGGTGAAGAAAATGTCGGGATCAGTCGCTTTTATGTGATCGATTGTCGCTTCGATATCACAAATTTCCTCGCCTTCGTAGCCCCACATGAGGAAGACGCCTGTCTGTATTCCATAGGTCCTGCATAGAGCAACGGCATTCCCAACTTGTTCAACGGTGACACCGCGTTCCATGGCATCGAGGATTCGCTGTGAGCCGCTCTCCGATCCGATCCAGATGCGAAAACATCCCATCTCAGCGAGCGTCTCGATCACTCGAGGGTTCAGGCGGTCCGCTCTCGAAATACATTCAAAGGGTAGGTGTAATTGTCGGCGTCGAAGTTCAGCGGAGTACTCGAAAAGCCAGCCATGATGGATGGTAAAGACGTCGTCTGCCATCCATCCGATTTCAGGGCTGTATCGATTCACGCACCATTCCACTTCCTCGGCTACCGAAACCGGCGAACGCCGGCGATGAGTCTTTCCAAAGACTTGATGGCTGCACCAGCGGCAGTGGTACGGACATCCACGCGCCGTAATTAAAGAGACGGAGCCCTGTCCATGGTGTTCACGCCAGGTTGCAAGATACCGATCGAAATCAATTGCTTCGCGAGCCGGCCAAGGCTGTGCATCGAGATCATGGATCTGAGCCCTTGGCGGAGTTCGTACGATCGTCCCATTACTTTGTCGAAAAGCAATTCCGAGCACCTTATGGAGTGCGTCGTTTGATCCCGCTTGAAGCAGCGGGATTAGCTCCTCACAGGTCAGTTCACCCTCGCCGACGACAACCACATCAGCTCCAGCTGATAAGTATTCCTCGATATACGCTCCTGGCTCCGGGCCACCTACAATTGTTTTCCAACCCGCATTCTTTGCTCTGCGAAGAATCTCGACCACATTGGGACGGGTCATTAGGTTCGCGTAGACACCGAGTATTGACGGTGGCCCTTGTTCGAGCATGTCGAATAAGGCGCTGCGTGAAGAAAACGTGGAATCAAACACTTCAATCTGAAGACCTTTGCTGCGCAGGTAGGAACAGATATAGAGGATCCCCAAGGGAGCATACGGCTTCATGATCTGAAGCTCTTTGGGATCGTCGTAGAGAAAGTAGCCGTGAGTGAGAAGTAGGTCCATGGATGCAATAGCTCCCGCCCCCTATGAGTTGCCGAAGGAGTTGGGGACTTGCAGTTGCACGAACTGGCTCACAGGCGGATCAAGCGCTGTGGGATGCGGATTTCTGCAGGTTTTTTCCAACACCCTCACCTGCTGCCAGAGGGCCTTGCATTCAGAAATCTTTTCTCTGCCTTGAGCATTGGGTGTGTGCCATGAATCGACTTCCGCATGAAGCGCATCATGGAGTGCGCGGTAGAAGTCGTTGGTATAAGCGCCATGGAACATCATCGACAGATCCTCACTGTCGCGCCAGTTTGTCTTTTCCTGCAGCTGCGCATGGACCCGCTCATAAAACTTTGTTCCGGGTAGAGGATAGGAGACCGACACTCCAATGTCGTCGGGGCGCGTGTCCCGCACCATCTTCACCGTTTTCTGGATGTCCTCCCAAGTTTCACCGGGATAGCCAAATTGCAGGAAATAGCAGGCGCGGATTCCAGCGGCTTTCAGGTGTCCCCGCGCCTTACTTATCTGATCGATACGAGTGCCCTTGTCCATGGCGTCCAGAATCTTCTGAGAGCCGGATTCAACGCCCATCCAAACCTCGGCGCAGCCTGCGCGCCCTAAGTGTTGTGTGGTTTCGGCCGTCATCAGATCCAGCCGTGATTGCATTTTAAAAGGCAGGGCAGAATCTAAGGCCTGTACTTCATCAGCGAATTGGCGTACCCATTTCGCTTGCAAACCAAAAATGTCGTCTGCAAACCAGATATGCTCGGCACCGCATTCATTCTTGAGCCGGTACATCTCTTCAGCAACATGGCTGGCCGAACGGACCGCGAAGGAATTACCGTAAATTGGCTTCGCGCACCAATTACAACTGTACGGGCATCCACGACTCGACACCATGTTCATGGAAAAGTAACCATGCGCCTGAGTCCACGCGTCGCGATATTGATCGACTTGCACCAGTTCGCGGGCCGGCATGGGCAAGCTATCGAGATCACGCATCAGGTGGCGCCGCTCTGTCCGAACTACCTGTCCACTTTGCTGATTTAAATACGCCAACCCCGCAATCGATTCGGCAGAACGCCCGCGGGCGCTCAGGAGATGAGAGACCAGTTCAAGGAGTGTCCACTCAGCCTCTCCCAGCAACACGTAATGGAAGCCTCTGTTCAGGTAGTCGAAAGCGTGGTCGGTGGCATCGGACCCGTTAATTAAAACGGTAGCTCCAGTTTGCAGCGATGCCTCGAGAATGTGATAAGCGACTTCCTTCATTCTCGTCAGGCACATTTTAGAGAGATAGTTGAAGCTGTCCTCGTAAACCACAACAACCCGCGGAGTGTGTTGTCTCAGAGCTTCCTCAAATTCCTGCTCGGGATTGTTGAGCATGGTGTCAAAGACTGCGACTGACACGCCTTCCGCACGTAGCAACGCCGCCGCATACAAGGTACCCAGGGGCAGGTAGGGCTGCATCTTGCGGGTTTGTTTGCGATCGTAATAAAGATGATAGGAATGGGTTAAGAGAACGTCAGCCACTGATCAGCCCTCTTGTACGTCAAGTGGGATTCGCCCGAGCATAGGAGCTCTGCTCTCACAACTTGTCAAAACCCTGTTAATTCGCTGTCACATCTGTTTTACATTTCAGCAACAACTTCCAGACAAATGGGAACTGCCGCGCTGCTAACTTAACCGGCGGTGCCTTTCCGGGCACAAACCTGCAAATAACTCTGGGAAGGGGCACGCCGGAGGATGATTCTTTTTTACAATCCGAAAGCCACAAAGCCTCGCAACACTCGTTTTCCTCTGTCGGTTTTAGCGATTGCTGCGACGATTGATGGACGCGAGGAATACGCCATCGTAGATGGGAACCTTGACCCGAATCCCACCGAAACTCTGATCGGACTGATTCAACGACACCAGGTCGAACTCATCGCTGTGACGGTGATGCCCGGACCGCAAACAGTCGGCGCGGTCGCAACCTGCCGGCAAATTCGCACGCGCTTTCCAAATATCCCCATTGTCTGGGGCGGATATTTTGCTACGAACTACACAGCAGCCGCTTTGAACACAAATTACGTCGACTATGCGGTGCGGGGGCAGGGCGAGCAGACATTCCTGGAGTTGCTTCCGGCCATCCGAGGGCAGCGGGAGCTAAATTCGATAGCCGGTCTCTCTTACAAAGACTCCGCCGGGAAAGCGGTACATAACCCGGAACGCCCGATGCAGAGCCTGGATAATTTTCCCTGGTATCCATATCACGCTCTACCGGCCGAACAATATTTGCGGCCAACATTTCTCGGCAAACGCACCGCCGTACATCAGGCCAGCCTCGGTTGCCCTTATCGGTGCAATTTCTGTGGCGTCGTCACCTTTTCCGGCAGTCGCGAAAAGATGGAATCGCCCGCAAGAACCGAAGCTATTCTTCGACATCTTGTTCAGCAGTATGGAATCGATGCAGTCCAGTTCTACGACAATAACTTTTTTTTGCGCGAGGATCACACCCGCGAACTAGTGGATCGCCTGGCGCCGCTCAATCTGCAATGGTGGTGCGAAGGGCGGATTGACATCATGATGAGGTATTCCGATGCGACATTCGAGGCGATTCGGCGCGCGGGCTGCACTATGATCTTTTTCGGCGCAGAATCGGGCTCGAATCAACACCTGAAGGAGATGAACAAGGACCTATGCGCGGAAGACACGTTGGCCCTCGCATCACGGATTCGCAGCTTCGGCATCGTCCCCGAGTTCTCCATCATTTTCGGCAATCCGAAAGATCCCGAAGGTGACACGCACGAATGTATTCAATTCATCCGCCAACTCAAACGTCTGAATCCTGATTCGGAAATCGTCGTCGAGCACTACACGCCCGTGCCGCAGCGTGCCCGTATGTACGGCGATGTTGAAGACTCAGTGCAATTTCCAACAACTGCCGATGAGTGGGCAACGGACCGCTGGCAGCGCTTTGCAACACAGAAAGACCCCCAGACGCCGTGGTTGCGTCCAGGCACGAAACGCCTGATCGACGACTTTGAGCTAGTCGTCTCATCCCGTTGGCCCACAGTTCAGGACATGCGTCTTCCCAGATGGGGCCGATGGGCACTCAAATCTCTGAGCTGCTGGCGATATCGCATGGGTGTCTACTCATTCCCTCTCGAGCTGCGCTGGATACAGCACTTTATCGAACTGCGAAAACCGAAAGTAGAGAGTTTGTGACCAAAAAAGTCACAGAGTTGGATCATCCGGCCCGAGATCATGAAGCTCCGCGGTTGGTTCCCGTCGCAGAAGGATACGAATGCTGGGCGGCGACCTACGATAAGGAGCTAAATCCTCTGCTGCATCGGGAAGAGCGGTACTTGATGTCCATATTTCCCAGGCTGCAAAGAGAGCGAGTGCTCGATCTCGCCTGCGGCACTGGACGCTGGCTCCAGAAGTGTATTGAGTCGGGTCTTCATTCCTCTGTGGGCGTGGACATTTCCGAATCCATGCTCAGGGTGGCTTCCACCAAGTCAGGGCTCAGTCAGCGAATTGCCCTTGCGGATTGCACAGCGCTCCCATTCGGCGACGGCACCTTCGATCTAGCAATTTGTTCTTTTGCAGTATGGCATGTCTCGGATGTGAATCTGATGGCCCAGGAATTAGCCCGAGTAACCAAACCGCACGGTACGGTGCTACTGAGCGATCTTCATCCGGAAGCTCACGCCCGCGGCTGGCGCACCGGATTTCGCGACGGAGGCGGATCAAAGCAGATCGAGACACATCCACTCACAGTGACGGAGTTGATGAGCATTTTCGGCATGGCCGGACTTGATTGCGTGAAGTTCGAAGCGCTTTGCATGGGAGAGCCTGAGGCCTTCATATTTTCGCACGCAGGGAAGGCGCACCTGTTTAACGAGGCCCTTCGCGTGCCTGCGGTTGCCGCATTTCAGTTTCGGAGAGTGGCAAACAGTGAATGAATTATCGGGTGATGCGAAACGCAGGATCGAGGAAGCTATCGTTGACATCCTGAGTTTCTCTTCTGGGCGTCCGTCTCCACGCACTTTAAATGAATATTCGTCCCGTGATTGGGAGCGCGGTCTCGCGTGGATGGACGACATGGGACTCGCGCTCTATTTTCTCAAGGCCATTGAAGAGACTGAAGATGTAGTACCGGATTTTGTAATCCAAAGTCTGCAGAGGAAACGTCGCGCCAACGAAGAACGAACCGCCTACATGCAGCGTCAATTCGAGTGCATTGGTCGACGATTTGAGAATGCAGGGATTCGATATGCCGCTGTCAAAGGCCTGACGCTGGTCCCGGATTACTGTCCTGACGCGTCACAGCGCCATCAGAGCGATTTCGACTATCTGACTGATCACGAGGGTCTGTACACAAGCTCCCGATTGCTTGAGGAAATGGGTTACGTCCTTGATCAAGAAACTGATCGCGAACGTGTCTTTGTGTATCCGTGTCAGCAAAAACCAGAACGAGGCGATACACAATATGGTGCTTCCGCACCTCACTCTGTTGAAATGCACCTGACGATCGGCCACTTCAACCTTGCGTGGAAAGAGCCGCCATTCCTCGAAAATGTCGCCGTTCGCAGATTTCAAGGCTCTACGTTTCACAGCTTGTGCGATGTCGATTCATTTGTGCTTCAGGCAGTTCACGCTTTCCACCACTTGCTTGAGGGCTGGATAAAGCTTTCATGGCTCTTCGAGATTGGGCATTTCATCGATTCCCGCGAACTCAATAGTGATCTGTGGCACAACATTTCGCGGAGGATATCGGGTGATCCATTACTTCGAGAAGCGGTCGCTGTTGTTGTGGTTCTCGCCTCCCAGTTTTTCCGTGTTCAAGTACCCGTCGCGGTTGAAGTCTGGATTCGAGAGATCCGTCCTGCGGTGCTCATATGGATTGAAAACTATGCCCGGATTTGTGCGTTCGGCCGCGCTCGAATCGACGAATTCGAATGGTTTCCCGCTTGCAAGCTCGTCCTATTTTTGCATCGGCAGTACGTCCCTGACAGCAGAGAATGGCGCAGAATCGCAACAACTCTCCTTCTCGGATTGAAAGGGCTCAAGCGCGTAAGCCATTCCCTGACAACGAAGCGATTAGCGGAAGGAAAGCCGCGCATTCGCATAGGGGTGCGCCAGTTTCGTCGAACGATGTTTCATCTTGGATCGGGAATTCGCTACCTCTGGGAAATGCCGAGGTGGTGGCAATTGACGCGCGCTTGCCCGCCAAACGAAAGCTATTTTAAACGCGGTTGTAGTCCGGCGGCTTAGCCGTAATGACGAATCTCCATAAGTTTCAAGCAAGCCATTCACCGTCATCCACTGCTGGCGCGAGGTCTCGATGAACCTCAAGCGTGAGGCTGTTAAGAACGTGAGCGCAACCTGGATCTGCCTTCTGGTGCATGCAGCCGTCAGTTTTTTGCTGTCTCCTTTCGTTCTTCACAGGCTTGGGGATGCCGCATTCGGCATATGGGTCCTGATCTTCTCTCTTACTGGGTATTTCGGGTTGCTGGATCTCGGCATTCGATCGTCCATCGTTCGCTTTGTGGCTAACGCCGCGGCAAACAGGAATGACGATCAGTTGCAACGTTTATTTGTCACAAGCCTTTATTTTTACTGCGGTGTAGCGATTATTGTTCTGGTGCTGACAGGCATTGGTTACTACTATCTTCCTGAGCTATTTAAAGTTCCCATTTCGCTGATGGCGCCGGCACGCATCCTCTTGTTGTTAGTCGGTATTAGCGTCGCCTTTACTTTCCCGCTGAGTTTGTCCGCCGGGGTTCTTGAAGGACTCCAGAAGTTTGCTCGAGTTCAGGTCACGCAGTGCGCATTTACCGTCTTGCGCGGTGCTGCGGTTGCCGTCGCACTGATTAGTGGGGGGGGGTTGCTCACGGTTGGTTTTATCACTGTGGGAGCAAACTTGGGCGGCTATGTTCTGTTGATGTGCATGGCGCACAGCCGATTTCCATTGTCGGCAAAGATGAATTTGGTTGACATGAAGATCTTGCGAAAGATGATGGGGCATGGAGCTTTTGCTTTCATCATTATCCTTGCCGAGAAACTTCGATTTCAATCCGACGCACTTCTGATAGGGGCTTACTTGTCTGCGACGGCCATAGTCGTCTACGCGGTCTCTTCAAGGCTGGTTGAATACTCCACATATGCCATACGCAGCATGGCCCAGATTTTCACCCCCCTGGCGAGTCAATTCCACGCTGCAGGAGAGGAGCAGCAACTGCGCCGAGTAGTATTGGTCGGTAATCGCGCCTGTGCGCTCATCGTATTTCCGCTTGTGACGGCTTTCGTGGTTCTGGGGCGCTCCATTATCGAGGTCTGGGTAGGCTCCAGATATGTAAGCGGATATTTTGTGCTCGTGCTCTTGATAGTACCGAGGGGTTTGTACCTTGCGCAGTCCGCCTCCACGAGAGTCTTGCTTGGGACGGGCCGCCATCAGATGATGGCGTGGGTTCTTCTGTTCGAAGGAATGCTGAACGTGCTGCTGAGTCTGGCGTTACTTCCGCGCTTCGGGATTCTCGGTGTTGCGGTGGGTACTGCGGTACCGTTAGCTTGTACAAGTCTCATTTTTCTTCCCTGGCACGTGAGCCACAAGCTTGGCGTACCGCTAAGCAGGTTGATCACGAGTACATTTTTATCTCCCATAGCCCTCTGCATTCCGTTAATCGCGGTGCTCTGGTATCTCACATATTCGTTTCCAGCTCATCATTACGCCTCACTCATCGCAGAACTATCGATAGGAGCAGCCGTTTATGTTGCCACATTGGCCATATCCCTTGTCCTCGCCGCTCCGGGAGGAAAGTTTTGGATTCGAGAGATCAGGCATCTCCTGGAACCGCAATATGAATACAGATAGGAAATCTCACGCCTCTTTCGAACGAGTTGGCAATGTCATCTTCGCGAATTCCATCACTTGACGGCATCAGGGCTGTCGCAGTCCTGTTGGTTCTGGTGAGCCACTTTGGACAGAGCCTGCATTATCCCGATTATCTGTGGGCTATAGCGAATTGCTATGGAAAGATCGGTCTGCGGATCTTCTACGTATTGTCTGGTTTCCTCATTACGAACCTGCTGCTGCGCGAGCGTGAGCGGACGAGTGCGATTAGTTTGAGTAATTTCTATCAGCGTCGCGCCTATCGCATACTTCCTGCCGCTTACCTATACATGCTCGTGGTCACTGTACTGTTCCACGCAGATTTTCGAATCAAAGATATTGTTTTCGCCTTTACATATCTGTCCGCCTATTCGACATACATCCCGCACAAGCTTTCTCATCTCTGGTCGTTGTCGGTAGAGGAGCAGTTTTATTTGCTCTGGCCAGCTGTGATGGCATTGGCAATGCTTCGTGAGCGCAGGGTAGCAAGAGGAGTCGTTCTTTTAGCTCCAGTTGCGAGACTGATATTGATCACTGCTGGCTGGGGCAATGGTCCACTCTTTCCGATGGCGACGTCTGCTGACGCTCTGGCGACCGGATGCTTGCTCGCTTTTTCACAGGAAACGCTTGCAAAATGGCGTGGCTTCTTGACTCATCGCCATTTTTGGCTGGTTTGGCTCATAACAGCATTGCTTCCTTTGATCGAGTTGACGGGACATGGCCGCATTTACCAGGTTGCGATCTTGCCTTTGCTCCACGCTGGAATCGCAATTTGCATGCAGAACGCGATTCTCATGCGGTATCGCGCGTTGAACGCGTCCTTGCCGGTGTGGATTGGCACGATTAGTTACAGTCTTTATCTCTGGCATCGGCCGTTTGACGACCCATCCAGCCACGCGTGGTATGCGTTATTTCCGGCAAACCTGATTCTCATGGTTGGGATTGCGGTGGCTTCTTATTACTTTGTCGAGCAGCCCATATTGAAGTTACGGGATCGGCGATTCCTGAAGCGCTCGAGCTCCGATGTTGATCATCGACGAGAAATAGGCGCCGCTCCCGTGGTCACGGAAACATAGAGTCATTCATGCTCGTTTCGTCTGGCGCACCTCGAGAGAAAATAACTCCAGTCTCCTCGCGGTTGCATATCGTGGAGTGGGGACTGACTCTTGCTTTGGTGGCGCTATTCACCTGGCATGCATTTTTGCCTGCCTGGCGAAACCTCAACAGCGACTTCCCAAATTATTACCTGGCGGGATCACTCTTTCGGCGCGGAGTCTCACTCGAACGGATTTACGAGTGGACGTGGTTCCAGCGGCAAAACGACACGTTGGGAGCACGGCAGGGCCTCGTCGGATTTGCTCCCAATCCTCCCGTGTGTGCCTTGCCGATCGCGCCTCTGACCGTATTTTCGCCTCTCACGGCGAAGCAAATTTGGCTTCTTCTCACCCTTGGATTTCTCGGGGTAGCGCTCTTAATCGTCAAGAGGATGACTCTGCTTCGCTGGCCGTGGCTCATCCTGATTGCGTTTTCGTGCATCGGTCCGCTGCACTCCAACTTTCTGCTGGGCCAATACTACGTCCTGCTCCTGCTGCTGATTTGTGCCGGATACTATTCTTCGGTTGTCGGGAAACAATTCCTCTCTGGAGCATTCTTGGGTACTGCTGCGGCACTTAAGCTTTTTCCGGCTCCGTTTCTCCTCTTCTTTCTGTGGAAGCGTAATTGGTCTGCCGTGACAGGATTTCTTTGCGCCAGCGTCGTGGTGACGGCCGCTTCGGTCGCTACGCTGGGATGGGCCGTGCACTTCGTATTCTTATCTGAGATTCTGCCGCAGGTTTCTCGCGGAGACTGGCTCGCTCCTTACGATCTGTGGCGCAACTCCTTCACAACCCTGTTGAGCCATCTCTTCTTGCATGAACCGCAATTAAATCCTTCTCCGTTCATTAGCTCCGCTGCCTTATACGTTCTTGCGATGTCCGCCACGACAACACTCCTCCTTTTTGGATTCGTTTTGGCCTCGAATCCAGAGGAACGAACTGGAAGCGCGCTGGAGTGGGCTGCAATCGTTTCATTGTGCCTGCTGCTTTCTACCACCACCGGCAGCTATCATCCAACGCTTCTGATTTTTGCTGCTTGGGTTGGGATTGATGCATTCTGGCGGAAGCAGAAAACGACATTGGCTGTAGGGCTCTTCGCCGCTTATTTTGTGGCTTGTGCTCCTGTTCCCGCCATCGTCTCTACGCATTTCCCGTTGCGCCTCGCGGCAATAATGGTGTTCTACGCTTTGCTCCTCTACGAAATTCGAAGGCAGTCAAGGAGAGGATTCTCCCGAAACATCGTGTTTGCATCGGCTGCGACTCTCCTCGTGGTCGTCGTGCTGAATAGCTCTGTCATACGACTCCGCTCCGAGGATTTTTCGCGACGTATCAGCGTTGGTTCCGGAGTCCGCACCTCAAATCCTGTTGTAGTTGCCGGTCAACTGGCAATCACCGACATGCAGAAGAGTAAATATGCCGCGATTACCGTTCTCGGCAACGATGCACGTCGGATAGCTGTCGAAGGAGACGTGCTGTCGCTAGCGGGCGCCGCTAAATCAGACTCTTTATACCTTGAGGTTGCCGGCCCGGCGGCCGGGATTCTTCGAGTGCCAATCGCATCATCGATAGAGAGTGCTAACCCATTGCGTGAAGGACATGATCCAGCTCAATCACCCGATGGGAAATGGTTGGCATTTCTGCGAGATACGCGAGGCATGCCCGAGGTATGGCTTGCTGACACAACATTTCGGGCTTCGCCCCGCTTGTTGTTGTCCGCGGGTTATCACCCGCTGGAAGTCACGGTCTCGTCGGAGGGCGACGTAGTCGTCGCAGTCGGGCCTGCGAGTTCACCGCATTTTGTGATCGTGAAGCACAACGATGGTGCATTACAACCGATGCGCATTGCGGGCGCGACACGATACCCTGCACTCTCCCCAGATGGTGGCCGTCTTGCGTTCAGCCGCCGCCAACGCGGCTCATGGCATTTGTTCGTCCGCGATCTTAAGAGCGGGGGCGAACAACAACTTACGCATGCTGCATGCAACGCGATCTCTCCCTCTTGGGAAAACGAAAACAATCTGCTCTACGCAACTGATTGTGGCCGAGGTGTCGGCCTTACAGCAATCGCGCGCGGAACCGTCCCTTAGCTTGTCTGATTTAGTATGCGCTTCCATCGCGGAAGTTCGCGTAGATAAGCATATGTAGCGGGTCCGTGAAATCGAATTCGACCGAGGAGTCGCGAAATTTTCCCTGTTACTTGTCTGCGCTTCGTTGTCCTCGCAACATTACCTGATGGCATTCCCCGCGCTGGCGACAGTGGGAAAAGCTTTTGGCGGCTCATTCGTTTCCATGCACCTCGGTCGCCGATCAGTTCGCGTTGCACGAGCAGAGAAAGCTTACTGCCCGGATACTCCGCTAACGCCCACTGTTTGCCGTAATGACGGCTCCAGAGGGCCAGTGCAGGATTCAAACCAGAAATCCGGTCTCGCACAATCTCTGGCAGGACTGCATCAAACACTGAAGCGCAAAGCGAAAACAGAAAATCTGCGATTTGAGGCAGCTTGCCACAATCCGCAATCCTTCTGTAGAAGTTTCCCCAAAAAATGTCGTCGGAACGCATCACTTGAAGAAAATAGGAAATTTCTAGAAGCCAGGACAGCTTGCACCAATAGCTCAGTACGCGCGCGAAAGTATCAATCAATGTGACGGCAAGCAGATCATCTTCGGCGAGAGTTGGGAAACAAACCCCATGTGAACTCCGCGACACTGTTCGCAGGAGCAGATCGTAGGGCACCGGGACGTCAATCCCAGTTCCATTGTGATCCCATATTTGCGAGTGCAAGACCACGATCCGCGGAAATGCCGCGCTGTACGCGTCTTCTAGTTTCGACGGCGATCTCAAGCCCGGAACCGCGAAATAGTATTCGCCTCGGAAACCACATTGCCGAAATGGATATCCGGCCTGTTCCACTACCCTACTCGCTGATTTTAGTTGTTCCGCCGAAACGACGTACTCGTGCGTATACCATGTCCGCAACCAGAGGTTGGAACAATATTCAGGCGCTAATTCGAAACCTCGCACGACCGCGCAATTTACACCGACGTCGCTAAGGCGCGATGTCAAACTTGCGAGTTCTTCTGCCATGATGTCGACGCGTTGTTGATTTGCAGACAAATTCTGGGAGAGGATTGCATAAATGGCCGGCGGCAAAACCGACTCACGGTAAGAGTGCTGAAGCCGGGCCAATAAGTAGTGCGGTAATCCACTGCCACTCAGCCACCATAAAGTCTGCTTCCACTCTGCGGCACTGAACTGCTTCATCTCTTCATACACTTGGTCACGAGCACCATGGCTCGACATACTCTCGACGATTCTGGAAGCCAGTTCTCGATTCAAAACAGTTCCCCGCTTTCTAATAGAGCCCCGGAATCAGCCGCGCAGTTTTACCGGAGTACTCGCGATACTCTTCGCCAAGCAATTCGTACAAATGCGTCTCTTCCCGCATGACTTTTCGCGCGTACACGACGCACCATGCGAGAAAGAGAACCCAGCCAAAGATGCTGGCGAAAATCAAGGCGCATCCCAGTTTTCCCAACATGACTGCCGCATAGCGAGGATGCCGAATGAAGCGAAACGGACCGCGGGTCATCACTACTGGTCCTTGTTCCCTGGCGAAATATGCTGCCAGACACGAGTCGGTCCATATCTGCCAGACTTTGGCCACTGCATACAGAGCCAGACCGGAAAACTGGGCGCCCGGCAGAGCCAACCAGCGCAATGTGTGCCAATGTGCATAATCGAAGAAGATAAATAGATCCCCAGCCATGAGCAGTTGGGTCGATCGCACAATATGTGAATCGGAACTGAGCCCCCACCACTCACGCCGGATCGTCTCTGACCGAAATGCGCCCAGTCCCGAATAGAGCGACTGGATCGAACCCACCAGCTTGATGATGAGGTAAATCACCGAAAATCGGTCGAAGCTGGACCAATGATCTGATGCGCGCCATTGCACCAGGCAAAATACCGAAAGAATCAAGTGGCCTAAGGCCCAGGTGATGCTGGCCGCCAGTGTCGTCAAGCCTCCAAGCACCTGCTGCCCTCGCTTTGTGCCTGCCGAGTCACTCAAGAACCTTACCCATTGAGCAATGCCGGAAACAACTCCGACGCCAATCGAGGATCCGCGGGATAAGTGAGATGATATGCCGGCAATTCGGCAAGCGTTCGCACCACCTCTCTGCGCTGGTGATCGAAACGGCGGTTCTCGACAAACGGAAGACTGCTCGTCAACAGAGGGGCCAGTTCATCTTTATGAACCTGGGTCAGTTGCGGAAAGTCTGCTGCACGTCGGTCGAGAAAAACGCACGCGACCGGCGTCACGCTACGAGATTCCTGGGGAAGGAACAGTCGATTATCCAGGCACAGTAGCGTCAAATCGCGATATCGGAACGGTCGAGTAATGCCTTCTATTTCGGGAAGATACTCGAGCGTCTCCGGACGGAACGCAGCCGGCCAAAATTGGCCCCAGGCTTTCGGCTTTCCCGAAATTAGCTCAAGGCAAGTAACTTGATCGCCGTGAAATTCCATCCCCATCTTTCCAGCCCAGTAACAAGCAGTTGTTTTCCCGCTTCTAGGCGAACCGAAGACGAGTAGCCCACGGCCGTCGAGCGCTACGCACCCAGCCATGATCTCCGTGAGACCGAGCATCGCCGAACTCAGATCAAATAGATCGGAGAGAACTATCGAGTAAAAGCCCATCTCATCTCCACAGAGTTCCTCCGATAAGAAAGCAATCGCCTCATGGGCATCGATATCGACCGCGAGGAAACTGCGTTGATTGAAATTGACGAAGCGCAGGCCTCCATCAGAGAATCCGATCCGCCGGGACAGCGGTGAACGCAAGCCCGAGCTCCGGTCAGAAACGATCCGCCAGATAAAGTCATGCGATTGCTGCTCGACGTGCCTGTACCTCTCTGAGACATTTCGAACATGCGATCGGACCGCAGTACTATTTGTTTCCAAGCGCATTCGTCGTCCCATGATCGAGAAGTCGAGGTACAACGGCGTCGGAGTGAATCGATGGAAAATGTCGTTGTGAATAGTCTGTGCCAGCATGATCAGTCGGCTGCCGTTTCTGAGAACGACTCTGACTCGCTCAGGCAATGGTTTGCCAAAGCGGACGCCACGTCTTGAGCATTTCCACCGAACCGCAATCGCCAGCAACCATTCGCCACTAATCTCTGCACCATTCTTCTTTGCTGGTCAAATACTTTCGCAGATTGGGCGAGCAGATCTCGGCACAAAATCTCTGCCGCTTGATCCGAAGACATCATTGAGATGTCAAAGACCGCTTTTTCTTCACGATCCAGCAATACCAGCCATTTAGGCCGGCAGCAGTGCGCTAACGAAATGCCGAAATCCCGCTCAGGCTGCATCTGATATGACTCTTCCCCGTTCAAACCAATGCTCGTTTCAAATTCTGCAAGCTCGGGGAAATGCCGGATGGTGTCCGGAAGCAGTTTCACTCCTGAGGGAAGGCCCCAGGCTGCAAGATCAGCATCACACCGCGAAAAGTATGTCCAATCCTCCGACAACAGAGAGAAGCCATACCGCGCTAGTGCCAGAGCAAGAGTGGACTTTCCGGCGCCCGGAACCCCGAAAAGAACGAGACCGCATCCATTCCAGCTGAGGCAAGCACAGTGGAGTTCCGTTACCGCAATCGCCGGTCCGACGCCGGTGATCAGCCGGGGAAAAATTACTCGTTTCCAGTAGTGATCATCGGCTGCCATTGCTGTGGAAAATCGTCCGGAAATTCGCCGTGACGCCAAATCAATAATCACGGAGCTCTCGGAATCGAATCCTCCAAATATCAAACGGCCGAGCCCGCGGAAATAGGGCAATGGCCATGGTGGCCGGGAAGCTCCGTCCTGATCGGCCCAGAGACGCATCCGCAGTTCACAGACGGAAGGTCTAGCTTGCAGACGAGGAAAACATTGTTCCGCGATGGCCAGGATAGATTCGGAATTCGTGCGAATTTCGGCGGCAGCTCCTGCGACGACAAAAGTCTCGCAAAGCGGAGTGTGGACCTCGCGCTTGAGAAAATCGGTTGTCATCATTCCGTCTATCACACCCCTCGTCATCCACATGTCCTTCAGTTGGAACGGCCGAACCCAAGAAGTCCGTCGGCCTCCACGAAAAGCAACCTGCTGGATAGACAGATTTTCGAACTGCGTTCGTGTGCTCGCATCTTCGACGATTTGGTGCAGCAATCTCCGAATCGCCCTTCGTCCATTGTGAAGATGTCATGTCAAGGAAATGTCTTCGGGTTGTAACCTTTTATGCCTACCTCGTGATGTCATCGATTTCTGCCGCCTGTGCCGAGGGCCAGTGCCTCGATGAGGCCTTTCGTCCCAACGGCAACCTCTACGGTGTTACTTCCGGAAGCGGCACAGGCACAGGCGCAGACAATTCCTTACGAATTACTCCAGAACGTTTCACACGGAGTGGGGGCCCCGGGCAGAGTCGAACTGCCGACCAACGGTTTAGGAAACCGCTGCTCTATCCATCTGAGCTACGGGGCCAAATAGAGGCATCCTCGACGATTTTACGCTATCGCGTGTTGATCCAGCCGCTCTCCCGGTATGGCAATCGCCTCGGCCGAATCCACACACATCGTCGGATGCTTATGTATTTTTGTTGCTACTGCGTTACACATACCTTTGTCGCCGACGTGGCATTCTGGCACACGATTTCCAAGGTCAGATTTGGAGGCAATGCGCGTTACCCCAATTTGCGTAGTTTCCTCCACCCTTGCCGCCTCTTCTGCGATAGGCATCCAGAATGTCTTTTCGACACTCCGGTGAAGGCGTCTGCGTGAACGCATCTGAAAATTAGTGTCGGGAAAATAGCGTTATAGGCTGGAATCCCCATCGTACTGTGACGGATCCCACGCATCGCGATCCTGCAATGCGCGCTCAAGAGCGGGAGAGGCAATCTTGTGGAAGTAGCCCCAGGCATTCAGTTTGCGACGGTGCGGCGCAAGTTGGTCGATGACTTGTTGCTTCTCCCGGCGGAAGCCAAATGCCTCAAGCATGTGAATGCCCTGGCTGCGAGCTTCATTCAATCCCCACGCCAGCATCGAGGACAAAACATCTTCATAACCCGATAGCGATTGATGATCGATCAGTCGCACTCTTTGCAGGTTGATTTCGCGATAATCCTGACGCTGAAAGACACCGTACGCAACCACCCGGGACTGAACCTCGTGAGTCACAATCCAGGCTCCTTTCTGCGCCAAAGAAAACTTGAAGTGCCATTGCAAAGATTCACGTGAACGGTTTGCCAGGAAGCGGCTCGGGTAAGTACGTTGCATCTCTTCCCAAAAAACATCAAATCGCTCATCCAGCGCGCTATGCCGCGAGAGTTCGTGCTTCTGAGACGGCCACCCCGGCTTTGAAATTTTGTTGTATGCCTTAAGCGCCGCGGATCCCGCGCCCGCCATGAACTTGGGCAGTCCCTTTCTCGAGATCGCGCTGCTGACAAACCCGTCGTAGTTCGTGATCCAGAAGGATGAATTCTGCCAGTCTCCAACCGGAACACGATTGATACCGATGCGGTCGAGCACTGCCGACGAATTCGCATTAGCGCTGCTTCCCACGAAGTATTCCACCTGCGGAGCGAATTCCAGCAGTCGGTTCAGCAAAAGTAGCCCGAGTCCTCGGTGCGAGGATTCCAGAGCGAATCCGTGCAAAGCTGAGCCAAGAACATCGCGCCCCTCAAGTCGATAACTCAGTGGAATATTACCGAGATAACCGACAATCACTTCCCTGTCTCTCACGACCCAACCAATCGGCCAATCCGGATGCTTCTTGCGAACGGGGTTCCCGGTCCAGAGGTGTTCCCACTCCTCTCGCACTTTGATACCCAACCCACTACGAAGAACAACTCCTGCAATCTTCTCGTAATCGTCGAGGGATGCTTCTTCGATCTCGACTGCGCCCTTCTTCGCAACTGCCGCAGCGAATCCACCGCTCGCCACAGTTTTCGCTAGTGCCTCAACGAGAGACTCCAACTCCCGGACACTTTTCACCTGAACGAGACTTTCAACCGCAACCTGCACACCACAAGTGCGCCGAAGTTGTTCCTGAAGCTCCAGGGTGAGTAGCGAGTCGATGCCGAGCTCAGCTGGCGAGGAGTCCGGACGTACTTGCTCTAAAGGAAGGCCGCTCAATCGCGCGAGCACGGACCTAAGATTGTCATTTGCCAGAGGAACGACCCGACTCTGTTGCTCTCTCTGCGGCTCATTTTGCATGCCCGACAGCGGGGCGATCTCCGAATTGAGAGCATCTACCCAATGTTCTCGATGCTGCCACGGATAGCTTGGTAATTCCAGTTGCCTGATTGTTCCCGGATACAAGTGCGCCCACGCAACCGGATACCCCAGTGCATACAGCTCTCCAACCAAACGCATGGGAGTCAAGAAAATCGGCTCTGCGGAACTGAAGCCTTTCAGTTTTATACCGGTGGAACGCTCAAGATTTCCGAGAACTCCTTTGCTCGTGAGATCGAGGACGTCCGCCCGCATACCTCTCAATTGTTCTAACTCCACGGCAGTTCCTTCACCCGCAGAACTGGACCCGGATACTTTGACGATGCGACCGTTGTCGTGATGAAAGATTTCACACGGACGAATTCCCCAGCCACCGAGAAGGTTCAGAAGAAATTCGAAACTCTCGTCTTCGCCTTGATTTACCGAACCGTACTCCCGTCTTAGAACTGGAACCGCATCCCTGAAGTCATCATTTTCAGGCAGCAGCACCGCCAGTTTGCGTTTTCCGCTGACCTTGGCGCCCGGCACGCCAGCCCGAAGCCACTCTCGCATTGAACGAACCAGATCTGTTGCCGAGAGCGCCGCGAACGCGGCCCTATACTCGTGATGTGTTCGCCGAATGGCGGCCGCGCGGCACAATTCAAGCACGGCTTCGCTATCCGATTTCTCAATTAAATCCGCGGTCGCCTCAACAAGCAGCCGTAGCGCGTCTGGATGGCGCCCTGAAAGCGGAAGCAGCAGTGCCGGCAAGTTACGAACTTCCTGCGGCACAGGCTCTTTTCCAGCGCTGCTCAGGCAGAGATGCGCATACGTGCCTCCCATGCCAAAGGCACTGACTCCCGCCGCACGCTCAGAACCATTCAGGCTCCGCCACTCCTCGACTTGGTTCTGCACGCAAAGTCCGAGTTTCGTCAAATCTACATGCGGATTGGGATTTAACGGATAGAGGCTGGGCACCAATTCACCGTGGTGCATCATGAGCGCGACTTTAATGAGGCTCGCAATCCCCGCTGCCGTTTCCAAATGCCCAATGTTCGTCTTGACCGATCCAATACGGCACGGCCCGCGTCCATTCCTGCCGCCGAAAATCTTGCTGATGGCATTCGCCTCGATAGCGTCACCCAAAGGCGTGCCAGTCGCCTGTGCCTCTACATAATCAGCCTGCGAGGGCGAAACTCCAGTCGCGTCCCATGCGGCTTTGATGGCGGCCTCTTCACCCCACCCACCCGGTGCGGTGATCCCGTTGCGCCGTCCGCCCTGTCGCACAGCGCTCCCACGAATGATCGCGTAGATGCGATCGCCATCGCCAAGCGCCGTCTCCAGATCCTTCAGGACAACGAACCCCGCGCCCTCACCACGAACGTATCCATCGGCCTCGGCGTCGAACGACCTACATTGGCCTGTCGGAGAGAGCGCCCCAGCCTTCGCAAGAGAAATGCTGAGAGTCGGCGCCAGCACGGCATTCACTCCACCGGCCAGCGCGAGGTCGGCCTCGCCCGTTTCTAGGCTGCGGCACGCAAGATGCACCGACACTAACGAAGACGAGCAAGCCGTATCCACCGACATGCTCGGCCCGCGAAGATCGAAAAAATAGGAAAGGCGATCCACCGCAGTCGATAGAAAATTCCCCGTCACATAGTGCGCCGTAACGCTCTCCCACGGCTGCGCGCACATGCGGCCGTAATCCCCGGGACCAATTCCGACGTAAACAGCCGTCTCCGATCCGGCCAGCCGCTGCATGGGAATGCCGGCATCCTCGAAGGCCTCGTAGGCTGTCTCGAGCAACAAGCGCTGCTGCGGATCCATCGCAGCCGCTTCACGCGGAGAGATTCCGAAAAACGCACAATCGAATTCCCGGATGTTTCGAAGGAAAGCCCCGTGCCGAGTAGCAACGTTCGCGCGTGACTCGGGATTCTGATTTACGATCGCATCCGTGTCCCATCGGTCCTTGGGCACGGTAGTGACTGCATTACGCCCGTTGCGCAGCAACTCCCAGAATTCCTGAAGCCCGCTGGCTCCCGGAAACCGGCAAGACGCACCGATGATCGCAATCGGTCGCAAGTGTTCCTTTCGCTCACATGAGATGGGGATCAGAAGGGGGACAGAGCACTGGGGCTGATCCGCCATCGATCAGCCCAGCATACCTAAATTAAGCGGCTTTGCGCAGCCGATCCATTGTATCCCGAGTCGGATGGTAAGTATTCCAAACCAGGCCCACTGCATTCATTAGCTGAATGATGTTTCCGCTGAAGTCGGGCTCCCACCAGAACATTCCGTGGCGCGCGGCGCTGGGAAACGCGTGATGATTGTTCTGCAAGCCTTCACCCATCGTAAACAGGGCAACAATGTAGTTATTGGCACTGTGATCATCAAGGTCGAAGCGCTTCGATCCAAAATAATGGCAGACAGATCCGACGCACCAACTCGCCTGGTTCACGATGAAGCAGCGCACCAGACCTCCCCAGATAAAGCCCAGCAAGGCACCGTACCAGGTTCGCATAATAAGGCCACCCAGCACCGCCGGAAGCAGAAAACTCAGCCCGACCCAGTACAGATAAGTGCGGTGCACCCAGAACAGCTGGCGGTCTCCCATCAGATCGCGCGAGAAACTCCAGTCGTTGGAATTTTCCGTGAACATCCACCCGATGTGCGCATGCCAGAGTCCGTTGAGCATACCGAAAACTTTGTTCTCGTGAATGTGCGGAGAATGTGGATCTCCCGGCCGATCACTGAACGCATGATGCTTGCGATGAATCGTGACCCACGACAATAACGGCCCTTGGGTCGACATCGATCCAGTGATCGCGAGCAACAGGCGCATCCGCGGACCAGTCTCGAACGTGCGGTGCGCAAAGTAACGATGCAGGCCGACGGTCATGCCGCCCATCGTCACCAGGTACATGAAGACGAAGATCCCAATTTCGAGCCATCCGATGCCGTTCCGAATCCCCAGGAACACCGCCGTAATCGTCCCCAGGATCGGCATCACCATCACGAGGAAGGCGACGATTCGCTGCAGGCGCATTCCGTCGCGCGTCATCGCGATCGGCTTGCGTACAGCACTAGCTTGCGTGCTCATGACCGCGACTCCACCGCCAGTTCTTCCTCTTCCACCACGTTGGTGGTTACCGGAACCTCCGAATCTGCGGTCAAGTGCTTCGAGAGCAGAGCGACGGTCGGATAATCCCACGCCACGATTTCAGACACTTCGCGTCCCAGAAATTTCTGCAGATCACCCGAAAGCTGGAACAGTTGCATGGAGTCCATTCCAAACTCGGCAAACGGACGATCAACATCCACGTCTTCCGGCTGGATCTGGGCAACCGCTGCAATCTGCGTCACCAGCCAATCCTGAAGAATGGTTTCCGTAACAGGTTCGGTTGACTGCATTACCTCGTGCTTTTTTCCCCGTAACTTGTCTAGTAAGCCCACGCTCGCTCCTTTTCGATGATCAGGCCACTTGGGGGAGATCGGCCTTTGCTCTTTCTTTCTGTCTTAGCGCGCTAGGCGAAGGCCGCTTGATATCCCAGGCCAGGCCAAACAAACCCAAAAACCGCAAAAAATAACCATGTAGATCAATCTGCCACCACGACAGTCCGTGAAACGCCGAACTGGGAAAGGCGTGATGATTGTTGTGCCAACCGTCCCCGAAAACTGCAATTGCCAGAAAAAAATTGTTGCGGCTGTTGTCATTGCTCCGATACGGCCGCGTGCCAAATAAATGGCACATCGAGTTCACGCTCCAGATGGAATGATGACCGAGAGCAATTCGGATCAGGCCACCCCAAAGAAAGCCGTCAAACGCTCCGTGCCATCCACCGATCAGCCACATTCCCATCGCAGCGGGAATTGCCAGCCCGGCAAGGACCCAGATGAAATACAGCCGGTTGATCCGCATCAGCATCTTGTCCTTCACCAACTCCGGAACGTAGAGAACCCAATCGTTCACCTGCGGCTTGAACAACCATCCGACGTGCGCGTGCCAAATCGCACAAAGCCGGTTCCACAATCCGGGAGCATGAACGTAGGGCGAATGGGGATCTCCTTCACGATCGCTGAATTGGTGATGCCGCCGATGGGTCGCGGCCCACTGCATTACGGGACCTTGCGCCGCCATCGATCCAAGAATGGCAAGCAACGCGCGAAACGACTTCGTGGTCTGGAATGAACGGTGAGAAAAATAGCGATGGAAACCCAGGCCCGCGCCGATGTGGCTGGCCCAGTACATCCCCAGTAGGAGAGTCAGTTCGATTCGTCCCACGGACGAGCGCGCCAGCAAAACGACGCCCACCAGCAATGCCAGGAACGGAATCAGCACAACCCAGAAGGCAATCTTCCGTTGCAACGCCAGTGCTTCCTGGCTCACACGAATCGCAGGCAGTGAAGTCTCTCTTACCTCACACACTAATTCCATGAGTTCTTCTTTACAACGCTGAGGGAGTAGTTGTTTGAATGCCCCTGAAGCTGCCAGCGGACGTGGCTTTTGGCAGCTCCCCGAAAACCAGCTAACTGCTTACATCCTAATCGGAGTGTCAAGAGACTTTCTTCTCTAGCCAAGAGCAGGGGGCTGATTACGCTGACTACGCCCGAATCTCCACTTGGTGACATCGTCATCGCTAAGTAAAATCGCACTCAACGTCGTCTTGGGGGTGGTTAAAAGTCTGATGGGATCCACCAGTTCCGTGTCTACCGATCGCACTTTTGTGGAAATCCTAAGGGAGCGGGCCTCGCGACGGGGTCAGGACGTCCTTTATCGATTCCTGTCCGGCAAGGAGCAGCATTCGCTTACTTATGAACAAGTTGACCAGCTGGCACGCTCCACTGCCTCCGTGCTTTTACAACATTGTTCGCCTGGGGATCGGGCCCTTCTGATCTATCCCCCGGGGCTGGATTACATTGTCGCGCTGTTTGCCTGCATGTTTGCCAGGGTCATTGCGGTGCCGTCGTATGCCCCCCGTCCGAATCGTCCGATGACCCGCTTGGAATCGATTGTTGCGAATTCGGAGCCCGCCGTCCTGCTGACAACCCGCAGTCTACTCGACGCTCCGAAGAGCATTTTCCGGCAGCCGGATAGCCCTCTTTCCAGGATCCGGATGCTCGCCACCGATAACCTTTCAGTTAACACCCCAATCCCTCTTCCAATCGACGAGATCCGGCCGGAAACACCAATAATTCTCCAATACACCTCCGGCTCAACTGCATTCCCCAAAGGGGTGACTCTTACCCACGGCAATGTCGTGCACAATACGGCCGCGATCGAGAAGAACTTTCCTCTCGATACGAATAGCTCGACCGTTTTTTGGCTGCCTCCGTATCACGACATGGGATTAATGGGTGGGCTGCTTCAGCCTCTTTATACAGGCTTCCCAGTCACGCTGATGTCTCCGGTGGCGTTCCTGCAGCGGCCCGTCCGCTGGTTGCAGGCCATCAGCCAGTTCCGCGCGACGTGCAGCGGCGGGCCTAATTTCGCTTACGACCTGTGTGTCCGCCGCATCAGCGATGAAGAAGTGGACGAACTCGACCTGAGTACCTGGAAGGTTGCCTTCAACGGCGCCGAACCCATTCGCAAACAGACACTCGACGAGTTCGCTGAGAAGTTCGCCCGCTGCGGATTCGATCGCCAGGCGTTCCATCCATGCTATGGCCTCGCGGAATCTACGTTGATGTCCACCGGCATGGACCGGCAAGGCAGCGGCGTTCAGTTCAAAGCAGTATCACGCGAGGGTTTGGAAAAAGATCAAGCTCAACGGCCAATCTCTGTCGAGGATGAATTATGGCTGGTAAGCAGCGGACATGCTGCCGAAAATCTCGACGTTCGCGTCGTTGACCCAGGCACTTGCGAGCCCGTTCCCGCTGGTCGCGTCGGTGAAGTCTGGGTGAAAGGCCCGAGCGTTGCCGCTGGATACTGGAACCGCCCAGTGGAAACTGCCGAAACATTCCAGGCGCGGCTCGCGAATGGTGACGGGTCCTATCTCCGCACTGGCGATTTGGGATTCCTGCACGAAAATCAGCTTTACATTACCGGCCGTATCAAGGACCTGATCATCATCCGCGGACAGAATTACTATCCGCACGATCTGGAGTTCACCGCCCAGCGCTCGCATCCGGCACTTCAACCCTCGAGCGGCGCGGCATTTTCCGTTTTACGCGATGGTCTGGAGCACCTCGTTCTGACTCAGGAAGTCGATGTGCGCCTTAGTCCCGAAATCCTGCAAGAGATCACAGCACGCATCTCAAGCTCCATCAGCGAGACGCACGATCTTCATGTTGATGACATTGTGCTCGTCACGCCCTGGAGTCTTCCGCGTACAACAAGCGGCAAGATGCAGCGCTATATCTGCCGAACGTCGTACCTCGCCGGCACGCTAGACACTGTGCGTGAGAACTAGCCGTCAGCACGATTTTTTGATCGCATCTATAGCACTTTCGTCTGAATTGGCTGTTTCCTACGCTACAATTCGGGGTTGCGCTTCAACAATCCTGCACGTATCCGATCGGCTTAAGCGATCTGGAAGAAACGAACGTGTGGCTCCTGATATTCATATGACATCCCAAGCCGCGACCAGCAACCCTGCGCTTCTCGACGACAAGAAGGTTTTCTACAATCGTTTTCTCCTCATCGTATCGGGCCTCGGAGGACTCCTTTATGGCGTCGATGTCGGCATCATCGCCGGCGCACTTCCCTACGTCGAGGCGACATCGACCTTCACACGAAGCCAACTCTCGACCGTTGTCGCTGCCGTGTTGCTCGGCAGTGTGATCTCTACTCTCTTCGCCGGACTGCTCGCCGACTGGATGGGACGCAGGTCCCTCATGGCCCTGAGCGGTTTGATGTTCGTGGTCAGTATCCCAGTGATCGCGCTATCGCAAGGCTACAGTTCGCTCGTCCTCGGACGCTTGCTTCAGGGCGTCAGCGCGGGATTGATCGGCGTGGTGGTTCCTCTCTTTCTGGCCGAATGTCTCACAGCCTCGAACCGCGGCAAAGGAACGGGTGTCTTCCAGTGGATGCTGACGCTCGGGATCGTGACCGCTGCTCTGGTCGGCGCTTATTTCAGCTACCGTGTCGACGAGGTCGCCAAGCTTCACGACTCTGTCAAGTTGCTCTCGTTCGAGGACTCCGCGTGGCGCAGTATCTTCTGGGTTTCACTACCTCCAGGAATTCTTTTCGTGATCGGAAGCTTTATGGTCGCGGAGTCACCGCGATGGTTGCTGCGCCGAGGAAAGAGAGATGCAGCGTACTCCGCGCTCCTTCGTGGACGAACCACAGAACAAGCCGATCTCGAACTGCGGGAAATGCAGGAAACCAGCACGACCGAAGGGGCCAACTCCTCGGGGAAGTCGAAAGTCAAAGATTCTCTGCTGCGCCGCAAGTACGTCATCCCGTTCATTCTTGCTTGTATCATTCTTGCCTGCAACCAGACCACGGGCGTCAACTCGATCATTGCCTACAACACGAATATCCTTCTGCAGAGCGGACTTTCAGACGTCGCCTCGCATTGGGGATACGTTGTCTTCACAATCATCAATTTCTGCGTGACAGCACTCGGCGTGATGTTGGTAGATCGCAAAGGCCGGAAGTTCTTGCTTGGCATTGGAACGGCGGGAGTCATCCTTTCAATGCTGTGTACTGGAGTCCTCTTCCGGCGAACTGAGAGTCAGCGGCTTGATGTAAAGGATGCCGTTCAGAAACTCGTAACTCCGGATCAGACAGCGACGTTGACTTACGAGTCGGTGGTGGCCAATGCGAGCGGTGTATCATCTGCGCGAAACTCGCTCGTCGTTATCTATTCCTACGGAGACTTCCGCGCCGCGACACCGGTCTTGCGCTCTGACGCGACTGCTGCGAAGCCAGTCGTGATCAATCGTGAAGGCTGTGTGCCTGCAAACAAGGTGATCGCGCTCTTATCGAACCCGTTCGCCGACTTCGAATCAGCCAAGACCGCACCTCTCCAGATCGTGAATGCATTCCTCATGCCGGTGCCAACGTCAAGCAATGGATGGTTTGTCGCCATTACTCTTTTTGTATTCATGGGCTTTTATGCGGTTGGTCCGGGAGTTTGCGTGTGGTTGGCTCTCTCAGAGTTGATGCCAACTCGCATTCGCTCCAACGGCATGAGCATCGCATTGCTTCTGAACCAGGCAGTAGCAACAACTATTGCTGCGATCTTTCTACCGACCGTGGGTAAGTATGGATATTCCACAATGTTCTTCGGCTTTGCGGGCTTTACGGTGATTTACTTCGTCACGGCGACATGGTTCCTGCCTGAGACGAAAGGCAAAACGCTCGAAGAGATCGAAGCTCACTTCGAAGGCGCCGAGGCCAAGGCCTGAACGCGAGTTTTCCGTTTGATCTGGGTATCGGTTTGAAATTCTAACTATCATGACTCCGACGAAAAAGAAGAAGAAGGTTTCCAATCAGAAGTTTGAACACGCGATGCGGCGCGAGATCTACGAGCAGCCGACCGCGATCGCCAAGACCATCGGCAAGCACCTCAAAGACGACATCATCTTCCCGGGTGAATTGCAGCCCATCGAAGGCGCGCTGCTCACATTCGAAAAGCTGATCATCGCTGCCAGCGGCTCGAGCCGTCACGCTGGCCTCGCGGGCGAGATCATGATCGAAGACCTCTCCGGCGTCGCGGTCGACGTGGAGTACGCCAGCGAGTATTGCTATCGCTCGACGCACACTTCTGTCGATCCCGTCGTCATGGTGATCACGCAGTCGGGAGAAACTGCCGACACCATCGCCGCGCAACGCGAGGCTCGGACTCGAGGGTTGAAGACGATCGCAATCTCCAATGTGCCCAACACCACGATTCCGCGGGAAGCGAGCGCAGCATTGATCAGCGGAGCGGGCCCGGAGATTTCCGTTCCCGCCACCAAGAGTTTCACCACGCAGCTCACGATTCTCTATCTGATGGCATTGTTCTTCGCGCGCAAGCGCGGACGCATGACCAGCGAGGTCACGCGCACCGACCTGCAATGTCTACTCCGCATTCCCGAACAGCTCGAGCACGAACTCTCGCGCTGGGATGACCTGGCGGAAGAGTATGCGTCGGAGCATTTCAAAGCCGAAAAATTCCTCTATCTCGGACGCGGCGTGCATTACGCCATCGCCCGCGAAGGCGCACTCAAGCTGAAGGAAATTTCCTACGCTCATGCCGAGGGATATCCAGCGGGAGAACTGAAGCACGGACCGAACGCGCTGGTCGACGAGAAGTTACCCGTTGTTGTGCTGGCCACAGTCGACCGTCACGATCCGGATTCGATATTGCGCTACCGCCGCACGTTAGAAGTCTTGAAAGAAGTCCGCTCGCGCAAGGGCCCGCTCGTCACTGTCGCGACAGAAGGCGACAAGGAAGTTGCTGAAATCGCAGATGAGGTCTTCTACGTCCCGAGCGCGCCGGAACTGTTGTTGCCGATTCTTGAAGTGATTCCTCTGCAGTTGTTCGCGTATCACGTGGCCGTGAAGAAAGGCTACGACGTCGACCATCCGCGTAACCTGGTGAAGGCAGTGGTTACGGAGTAGAACAGTTGTTGTTGCTGGTCTTTGAAGGACATGCGGGACTGAGTGGTTCTGAACTGCGGCAGAGCGCATAGCACGTAGTGAAAATGACGGCTGCAGTACCCGCTGCGACCGCATACCACGAGTTCAGTGGACCGACGGTAGCCGCTTCGCGGGAATTGTCGTCTGCGCCTACGCACTGCTCTTCGCGCGTCTTTTGCTCGGTCTCGTGGACGATGCTGCGGTTGCGCTCCTGCTCTTTCGCGTCCTGAAAGTTGCTACGGCGAGCATCGACGTAAACGTCATCTTTGAATGACGAAATCGTAACCTTCCCGTCGACATCCTTCACGTCGTAACGAGTCCACGCGTTGTCGTGAACGGGCGTGATGGTGATGCAACCAACGCGCACTCTCAATCCGCGGCTGGTGTTCACCGAGAGGCTGCCGTGATCAAGAGCCAACTCTCCGGTCTGATATTGCACGAGGGTTTCAGCGTTGACCTGTGTCTCCGAACCGGAAAGTTGAATCCGAGCCGGGGAACCTTTCGGAGTCTGAATCAGGTCGTTGGGGAAGATCGCAGTCGAAGCCGGCGCCTGACCTTGATTCACGAGAGTTCCATTGCCGCTGTACAGGATTGCGCCGGCGCTCTCCTGCGCTGTCAGAGACACGGGCAGAATAGACGCCATTGCCAAACACACGAGATTGCGCCAAACACACAAAATCCAACCAAATTTCCCGCACTGTAGCCTGTTGCGAGCTTAACGTGCCATTGTGCGCCAAACTAGTAACTTGCGAGGCGACTGTCGCGAGATTGGTATTTGACGTGATCGAGAGTCAGGCACGAGCGAAGTCGATATATCCCTTCTGAACATCCGTTCGAAGCAGGCGGGCTCGGAGTCTGTCGCCAACATCGAGGCCCTGTTGTCCCTGTGCGAGGAGCCCTTCGATGTGAGGCTGCATGACGCGGACGAAGGTTCCGTGATCGGTTTTGCCTGTAACGATCGCGTCGAACACCTCACCGATGCGGTTTTGCATGGCCACTGCAGCAAGCCGTTTCGACATTTCGCGTTCCACTTTGCGGGCGGCGTCTTCTTTCAGAGTGCAGTTCGATGCGATCGCAGTGAGTTCGTCGGTAGAGTAGGGATTCTTCTGTCCGACAAGCAGTGCTTTGATCAGCCGCTGGGTGACGACGTCGGCGAAGCGGCGGTTTGGAGCAGTGGAATGAGTGTAATCCTGGACGGCGAGGCCGAAGTGGCCTTGCGAGCTTTCACCAGCGCGTTCGAGGACATATTCTCCCGGACCGATCAGCTTGATCACAGCCAGCGAGACATCGGCGAAGTGGTCAGGATCGGCTGCTTTGCGGCTCAGCAGGAAATCGTTCAGGGCTTTGGAGTCCGGTTGTGCCGGGAGCTTTTCGCCTTTTGTGGCGGCGAGTTGGACGATGCGATCCCATCGCTTTGGAGTACGCACGATGCGGCGGAGCGAGTCGACATTCTCCAGCAGGCGCGCAACCACTCCATTCGCCGCAACCATGAAGTCTTCAATCAGCTCCGTGGCGCGATTCTTTTGCTGCTTGACGACATCGACAACCTGATTATTGAGAACGAGCGGGTGAACTTCGTCGGTTTGCAGGTTCAGCGCGCCATGCTGATATCGCTGCTGCTTCAGCTTCTGCGCGACTGTGTCTTGCATTTTCAGCTGTTGCTGCAATTCGCTGGATCCTGCGACCTTCGGCGGCGCTGGCGCAGTTCCCTCAAGCCACGCTCCGACTGAGTTGTACTGCAACTGGGCTTTATTGCTTACGAGTGCGCGATAGACGTCAGAGCTTTTGAGATTGCCTTCCGAATCGACGACGAATTCGATCACGATACAAGCACGATCCTGATTTTCCAGGAGCGAAGTAACGCCTGTAGAAAGTTCTTCGGGTAACATCGGAAAGTTGCGCACACCCGTGTAGACCGTTGTGGTTTCGCACGCGGCGTGCTGGTCGATTGGGGTTTGCTTCGCAACGTAGGCATCGACGTCGGCGATGCCGATCATGATCTTGACGTTCCCGTCCGTTGCAGGCTCGGCAGCTTCGATCTGATCGAGATCGCGGGATGTATCGTTGTCGATCGACGACCAGAGCAGGTGACGCAAATCGCGGAGGTTGCCGTCAGCAGAATTCTGCGTGGGTTGTTTCAAACTGGCAAGCTGTTGTGCAACCTGAGGAGGAAAATCAGGATTGAAGCCGTGTTCTTGCATGATCTGCTTTGCGGTCGCTTGCAGATCGAGATGGGTGGGATTGGCGTTTTGCATACAGAATGGAGATTCAGGCTAACACGCGCGCGGTGAGGAGTTTGGGAAACAAGCTGTAAAGAGAGACAAAGAAAAACAAACGAGTTTGCTGAGTTCCAAAATGGGAATCCGATTGGATCGGGAGGTACCCCCCCTTCCCTCCCGGATCTCTGGAATCATGGGATTAGAGGAAAATCTCGAAATAATCTATGGCGCTCAATGACTTACGGGCAAAATCTTGAGCCACAAAGACTTAGTTGAATTCGGTCAACCCTTACTCAGACCGCTCGCCGCGCTTATCATCTACTTTTCGGCAGCCCGCGCACAAGGTCAGATGTCACATTGAGCTGTGGAAAACGTGCTAAGTCGTTCGAGCATCAGGTCGAATTATTTCATTTAATCACTGAGTCATTTTAATCAATGGAAGACGGTCTTCGGGCGTTCTTGGCGCTTCGGAGGGGCCCGGTTCCAGGTTTTTCATTAACTAATTCACTAAATGGCTAAATGCGTCAATGGCTTAGTGCCTAAATGTCTGCTTGTGACGTTTACCATCATGGGCCTGCATGGGTTGCTGATGGCCCGGCGGGCTGCTGAAAATGAATTTCATTTTCAATTTTTCCGGTGGTATTCTGACTCGCTACCCATGCTGCAAAAGCGCATCGATGATCAACCTAGCATTTCGCGGCAGATGATCCGCGAAGCGCAGGAGATCCTTCACCGTCATCTGAAGGACGTGGGTCTTAAGCAGACTGGCCAGCGCGATACCATCCTTCGCACCTTTCTCGAGACCCGTGACCATCTATCAACCGACGAACTTCATCGACTCGTCCAGAAAAAGGATTCCGGAATCGGCTATACCACGGTCTATCGCACCCTGAAATTACTCGCCGAGTGCGGACTCGCCAGCGAGGTCGCGTTTCACGATGGCATAGCCCGCTACGAGCACCAGTACAACCGGCGGAGCCACCATCACATGGTCTGCACCAGTTGCGGGAGTTCGGTGGAGTTTTTTTCGCAGGAAGTCGGCCAACTGGAGCGCGAGATCGGACGCAAGTACAACTACCTCACTACCCGCCACACGTTCCAGATCTACGGCCTCTGCGAAGACTGCCGCGAGAAAAGCAACTCCTCGAACGGGGGGTAGTCCGGCTATGCCGGCAGGATACAGCCCACTGCACAAGTCGCTCTCCAGCGCCATCGACAAACTTACAAATGCAACATCGCCCCTGGAGCCAGCCACGCGAACGGCTGCATGGGTAGATTCCGCACGACCCCAAACACAATGATTGCCGCATATAATGCGCAAATCTGCCGGGCTGACAACGTCGGCTGCCACAATCCACGGCCCCTGAGGCGAATGAGCACCTCGGAAATCAACCCATAAATCAGGAACGGAAGGAGCATTACCGTGAGCGGATTCATCGCCCATGCCTGCAAGAAGTTTCCATGCAGTAATGCATGCGTCGCCCGCAAAGACCCGCATCCCGGACAGTACCATCCGGTTAGATAGTGAACCGGACAAGGAGGGAAAAAGCCCGACGTCGCCGGATCGAACACACGCACCCAAGTGAGACCGAGCCCGACCATGATGCTTACCGCAGTGACTTGCTGCTTCGTCGAAATACGCATCTTGTTAATGAGGCAGGTGGCGCAACATTCCAACGCCTGCGATCAAGATCCAGAACATCGTACCGACCAGCCCAATTCCAAAGGAAACCCAGCACCATATCTTCGCATTGTTCGAAGCGGCCTGCGCTCCGGCGTAGTCGCCGGCCGCAAGCTTTCCATTCACCTGCGCTGCGTAGATGATCGCTGGAATTCCGGTCGGAAGGCAGCAGAACACGGTCGCCAGGATCGCGAACACCAGATAGTTCGGCACGGTCGTTCCTTGCGGCGGGATCACAGTTCCCGTAACTGGCAGTGGCGTGGGTGGAACTGTCGGCTGCAGAATCCGTCCACACTGCACACATACGGCTGCGTTATCGGCGTTAGTCGCACCACATTGGGGACAGAACATAGATTCCTCGCCTCAAAAAGCCGATTGACCTCGACCGGAATTTGCCCGAACCTTACTCCCCGCTCCCGCCAGCGTCAATACGCAGATAGGTTCTCCCGAATTTGTCGCCGGTTCATGGCATCTGATATGTTCCACCGCAAGGGCCGAAGGGAAGGCTCAGATGGATCAGGTTGTCGTCAGTTCAAAATCCTGCCCTGATTGTTCCAGCCAGATGCCAGACACGGCCGCGTTTTGTCCGGGCTGCGGCCGTTCCATGATCGCTCCCGAACGCGCCGTCGGGAGAGTCGGCGTCTTTTCCGAAAGCATTGCGGGGGCACTCGCCTATCTTTCCTTCATCCCAGCGCTCATTTTTCTGTTTCGCGAACCCTACCGCTCGAACTATTTCGTCCGATTCCATTCCGTGCAGTGCCTTCTGTGCTGGCTCATCGGCATCGTGATGGCCTGCATGCTGCGGCTACTCAGCGTGGTGGTTTTCTGGATCCCGATGGTTGGTCCGCTTCTCTTGGCCGTGCTTGCAACGGTCTCAGTCCTAGCGGCTTTCCTGGTCTGGATCGTTCTAATTGTCAAAGCCGCGCAAGGAGAGATGTTCAAGCTGCCGTGGGTTGGCGATTACGCCGCGCAGCATGCGCAAAGGAGCCCGGCGCGCTAAGGAATTGGCGATTGCTTTGCTCGTCCGTTTCTGATACTTTCCCGCCGACTCAGATTGCGGCGCGTGTCTTGACGATTATCGATGCCGCTTCCACCCGAGTCGGAGGGCTACTATGGCTTTCTGCAGCATGTGCGGCGCACAGATTCCTGAAGGCGCCACCACTTGTCCAGCTTGCGCAGGCCGCGCCACCGGCCCCGCAGTCGCAACCGCTCCCGCGCAAGGGATGTCCGACAACGTAGCCGGAATGATCGCCTACGTAACGGTCATTCCCGCCATCATCTTTCTCGTGATGGCACCCTACAACCGAAGCAAGTTCATCCGCTTCCACTCCTTCCAGTGCATCTTCTTCGCGATCGCGTGGACAGCTCTCTGGATCGTCCTCAGCTTCATCGCGCACATTCCATTTCTCGGCTGGCTGACCATCCTGATCTGGCCGCTGATTGGACTGGCCGGATTCATCATCTGGATCATCCTGCTGCTGAAGGCGAACCAGGGGCAGATGTGGAAGCTCCCTTTCATCGGCGACATGGCGGAAAAGAATGCGAACACCATGTAGAACCAGCTTGCCAGCACGGACGAACTGGTCATCCCGGTTAACCACCAAGGGCAGAAAGGCACACGAAGGAAACCCTACGCATGTCCTTCGTGCCCTTGGTGTTGATGAATTTATGGTGACATGCACAACTCCGCCTCTTGACTTTCTCCCTCCAAGCTGTCAATCCTATTAGCTTTTACCTCGCGACCTGAGCCGGCCACGACGCAGCCTCGGTCGCAGGAATTCCGTGAACGATTGGGGCATGCATTGCGAGTTCGGGTCTTTTATCACGACAAGTGTTTCGACGGAGCGTCCTCGGCCGCCCTGTTTTCCCGCTTTTACCGCGAACGCATCCGGAGCGACGTCCAGTTTGAATTCACTGGACTGGTTCACCGCGCTGGCGCGCTATTCGATGAGAAGCAGTTCGACGGGGATGAGAACGCCATTGTCGACTTCAAATACTCGAGTTCGCCGCAGATCACATGGTGGTTTGACCATCATGAGAGTGCCTTCCTGTCGCCTGCCGATGCGGAGCACTTCGAGCAGGACCAGAGCAACCGCAAGTTCTACGACCCAGACTTCAAGTCGTGCACCAGCTTCATTGCGATGATTGCGCAACAGCGTTTTGGTTTCGATCCCTCAGGCGTCGCGGATCTCGTCCACTGGACTGACGTCATTGACGGCGCTCTCTACCCCGATGCGAAAACCGCGGTTGAGATGGAAGCGCCCGCAATGAAGCTGACTATGGTGATCGAATCGGCACCTGATCATGGCTTCGTCCCGAACCTGATTCCTTTGCTCGCAATCAAACCCCTTGGCGAAGTTCTGAAAGAACCGTTCGTCGCGCCGCTGCTGCCGCCGCTCCTGCGGCGCCACGAGCTCTCGATTGGCATCCTGAAAGAGCGCACCGAGTGCAAAGATGCAACGATCTTCTTTGATGTCACCGACCACGACCTTGAGGGATATAACAAGTTCATCCCTTACTATCTGCATCCGGAGTCGGTGTACAGCGTCGGGCTGAGCAAGAGCAGCTTCCGCGTAAAAGTTTCAGTGGGATCGAATCCCTGGGCTCCGCAGGCTCCCGAGGTGAACCTAGCCAAGATTTGCGAGCGCTACGGAGGCGGAGGCCATGCTCGCGTCGGCGCGATTTCTTTTCCGGTAGATCAGCACGCCGCCGCGATTCGCGCTTCGGAAGAGATCGTAGCGGAACTCCGTGCCGCGATCCGGCAGAAGAAGGGCTGATCGGGGACGGGAACCCGTTTCATCCTTGTGTGGCGAAAAAAACCGAAAAATTTTCACCACAGAGGATACAAAGGAACGCAGGGTAAATCTGGGATCTCACGAGGTAACCGCTTATGCGAAAGTCTTCCCTCGTCGTACTTGCGCTTGCCATTCTTACACCGCTGGCTTACGCTCAGACTCCCACACAAACCCTTCTTGCCCTCAGCAAGCACGACCACACGGTCGCCATCGTTGATCCCGCCTCGCTGAAAGTGATCGCGAAAGCGCCGGTCGGCAACGATCCGCACGAAGTCATCGCATCTACCGACGGCAAGACTGCTTACGTCTCCAACTACGGCGGCGGAGCCTACAACACGCTCGCGGTTATTGATCTTGTCGGGCAGAAGGCGCTCGGGTCCATTGATCTTGGAGCGCTCAAGGGCCCTCATGGTCTCGACTTTGTCGGCGGAAAAGTGTGGTTCACGGCGGAAGCTGCGAAAGCCTTAGGCAGCTACGATCCCGCCACGCAGAAGATCGACTTCATTCTCGGCACCGGACAGAACCGCACGCACATGATTTACGTTTTCGACGATCTCAAACACATCGTCACCACCAATGTGAGCTCCGGCACGGTAACCATAAGCGAAAAACTGCCTCCGCGCCCTGCCGGCCCTCCGCCCGGAGCGCCAGCTCCGCCGCCTGGAATGCAAGGTCCGCCTCCGGGCCCCTGGGGACCTCCCGGCGGTGATTGGGACGAAACCGTAGTGAAGGTCGGCAACGGCTCCGAAGGTTTCGACGTTTCGCCGAACAAGAAAGAAATCTGGGTCGCCAACGCGCAAGACGGCACCATCTCGATCATCGACATCGCGAGTAAGAAAGTAGTCGATACTCTGAATGCGAACGTGCAATCCGCGAACCGCCTCAAGTTCACTCCCGACGGCGCCCACGTCTTCGTCTCCGGCCTTCGTATGGAAAATGTAGTCGTCCTCGACGCCGCGAGTCGCGAGGCCATCAAAGAAATCAAGGTTGGACACGGCGCCGCCGGCATCCAGATGCAGCCCGACGGCAAGCGAGCGTACGTGGCGGCCACGCCCGACAACTACGTCGCAGTGATCGATCTGAAAACTCTAGAAGTAGTAGGGAAGATCGACGTAGGCACCGAACCCGACGGCCTGGCCTGGGCAGTAAGGCCCCAGGTTTTCTCTGTGAACCCCTGTGACCTCTGTGGTGAAGGATTTTGAAGTTGGCCTACTGCGCCACTCCGCTGCTCCAGCACCGATCCACATTCCCGTCCAGCGAAGCCCGCACCGTTCCCGAGTGATCCGCGCAAAACGCCTTCCGTCCGAACATATTCGCATTCGGTGCGGCGGACAAACGGAACGAACTCGCCGGGCTTCCACTGCATCCGGAAAGGGTAAACACAAATCCGTAATGTTTTCCGCTGGCCAATCCGCTGTTGATCAACATCGCCTGATGTTCATTCGGTTCGCCGCTTCCGAAACCGTCGAGATCCGATAAGGTGCACGTGTAACCCACTCGCGGATACGTCGTAGCGTAAGTTGTCTCTGCGGTCAATATCGATCGCATCGCCGCCAATACCATCGCATCGCTGCTGGCAGTTTGTGCCGGAGTCTGCGCAGGAGTCTGCTCGCGTGGTGTGAATGTGCTGGTTGCGGTTACCTGCGGCTTCATCTTTTCCGTGATCGCCTTCAGGAAATCCGGATCGGCGAGCGGCACGCGGATCGTGACCGATATCTCATTCAACTTCCAGACCTGCGCTTCCTGCTTCATCGAAAAGGTCATGCGTGGCATGAACGGAGTACGCTGCGCCTGTCCATCCTTGTAGGTCTGAAACGAAAGTTCCAAGTCGTCCTCGTCTCCGCGCAGAGCGTCGTTCTCCACGGTGACTTCAAACCTCTGCCCGGTCTTCGTGTTATCTGTGGACAGCAGTATCGATCCCGTCTCAAAAGTCTGCAGGCTCATTCCCTGGGCCTGGATCTGGCCGGCCAGCAGTGAATACTGCTGCAACCCGGCGATCGCCCCCGATTTCCCCAAAGCCTCAATGGTCGCCGCCGGCAAGTGCTTCACCAGAGTTCCAGGAGTCTTGCTGAAAAACATCTCCAGCAGCGCCTGGCGCGCGGTTTGCGGCGCGGCGTTCTGCGCGGCCGACGATACTCCCAGACAAGACAACCACACTGCGAGCCCGATCACGATTCTTCGCATACGGTATTCCTCGGAGCGATCCTTACATCCTTCCCTAGAGCGTTCTAGTTACTGAGGTAAGGGAATCTGGACGCACAACATGGGAGCAGGTCCCGATACGGAAAGGGCTACTCCACGTGTTACTCTGCAATTTCGCAAACGTCCATTCATGCAGCCTTCGGGGAAGATCAAAGACCGCCACCACCGCCGCCAGCGCCAGGTGCTTCGCGCAGTGGCAGCGTTTGAGTTCTTCAAGGGTGTATTCGTCATTCTCATGGGGGTCTGCGCTCTCTGGCTGGTCCACAAAGACACGTGGCTGGTCGCAGAGAGCCTGCTGGTGCTCCTGCACATCAGCACAGACCATCGCTACGCGCAACTCTTCCTCGACTTCGCCGACAGCATCACCGACGCCCGCCTGTGGGCGGCGGCTGAAGTCGCTTTCGCCTATGCCGTACTACGCTTCACTGAAGCGTATGGACTCTGGAAAGGGCGCACATGGGCGGAGTGGGTAGCGTTCGTCTCAGGAACACTCTTGTTGCCGTTTGAAGTGCGAGAGCTATTTCGTGGGGTGACGATTTGGCGCTGCGGACTCCTGATCGGGAATTTGGCAATTGTCTTCTACATGCTTTATGTGATCCTCGAAAATCGGCGTGAACGGCGCAGCATGTCGCCCCAGTCCCTATAGCTTGAAATCCTTGCCCAGAGCGGCTTTTGGACGGAAATCCCTTGGCGTTTTGGGCCATTTGGTCCATAATCACAACCAGCAATGTGGTAGTCGCCGGGAGGCTGCTATGCGCCTGCGCTTCTGTTTCCTCTTCATTGTTCTCGCCGGAATCTCTTTCGCCCAAGACACGAATTTTTCAGCCGGTCCTCAATACCTGATCAACACCGGTTCGCCCTTGTTGCTGCAGTCCATCGCAACGCCAAGCCTGTCGTTCGGTTCGGGATTGTCGGACCCGTATCTGAGTTCCACCGAACTGGCGCCTTCTCAAATCACGTCGCCGGTTTCTTCATCTACGGCAGATACCGCGACCAATGTTTACCTGGGCGAAGTTATGTGGGGAGTGCATCCGGCAGACACGATTATCGCCCGTCGCATGGATACGCCCATCGTCTCCGCCGACCAGATCGCCACGTACACATACTCGACGACCAGTGAAGCCTCGAACACGCTGCCGAATCCACTAACAGTCCCGATTGAGTCAGTGACACCGACGAGCGTCATTGAACTGGCATCGACAACTCCAGCCAATCTGCCCCCAAGCATGATCAACCCGGGGGTGACCGGCACCGCCGATGTGCAATCCCTGCTGAATCGCGGATATGGTGTTTCACTAGGCGATTTCGCCATGTCGATGAAGTCCCGCAAGCGTCCCGGCGTGCGGGTATTCACGAATGAGGATCTGCAGCGAAAATAACTGGTCTCACTAGCTTTGTAACAGCCGCTTAACAATTCCCCGTGGCTTTGTACCTCGGGACACTCTCTGTATTCTTCGAGCACGACCTCTCCACCAACTCCTGCTAGAAACTTTCGACCCACTCGGACACGGCACGGTAAACATCTTGCACCAATTCGATGGAGCGGATGGAGCTTGGCCTCAAATCGAAAGTCTTGTGTTGCACAACGGGGCTCTCGTTGGTCGACTGCCATCGGCGGCTCCACGAATCAAGGCGTGATTTTCGCGTTGAAGCCGTAATCGGGATCTGAACGAGATAAAATTTCCGGGCGCGCATTCTGCATGCGCGGCTTTGTTTGTCGGTTCGCTAGGTGCAGAGTCGCTGGGTCGGATCCACTCTTCGAGTAGTTCCTGGAATACAATCGAAGATTCGATTATGAGCACAATGGCTGAAATCGGAACGCCTGTACGAGGGCGTTTTCCTCTGCTCCGGGTCATTCTTTGGCTTCTACTCGCGGTCGTTTTGGTGGCGGCTGGCGCTATCGGATACGGCTACCATATTGCGCACACGGCCCTGCCGCAGCTGGATGGGCAGATGCAACTGGCTGGCCTGTCGGCGCCAGTCAAGATAATGCGGGATAGTCACGGTGTGCCGACGATCGAGGCCTCATCGTTCGAAGATCTATTTTTTGCGCAGGGATTCGTTACGGCGCAGGACCGTCTCTGGCAAATGGACATGATGCGGCGGGTGGCCAGCGGAGAGCTCTCGGAGATTCTGGGTGATGTCACGCTCAAGTACGACCGCGAAGCCAAAATTCTGGGTCTGCGGGAGGCTGCGAAGAAATCGCTGACGATGGCGGGCACCCGGGACCTGGTTTTTTTCAACTCCTATGCGAACGGGGTCAACGCCTATATCGCTGCTCACCGAGATCGTCTGCCCATCGAGTTCCGCATTCTTCGGTATACACCGAAGCCATGGACGCCCGAAGACTCGGTCGTCATCGCTAACCAGATGGTGAAGGACTTGAATTATCACTATTTCTTCGACGCGTTGGAGCGCGAAAAAATACTGGCCAAGTTAGGGCCGGATCTGACTGCGGATTTGTTCGTGAATCGTTCCTGGCATGATCGTCCGCCGACTGTAATGCGGGAGGATGTGAACGAGCCGGACAAGAAGCCTGCAGATTCGGATGATGACGACGATGAGGATTCTCCGGACAACTCTATAACGCAGCGGATGCCGACTGTGGCTGAAGATTTTCGTCCTGTGAATGGGTCGAATGACTGGGTCGTATCAGGCGAGCACACGGTGACGGGAAAGCCGCTGCTCTCGAATGATATGCATCTGGGGCACCAGATCCCGAACATCTGGTACGAAGCGCATCTTCGCTCGGGCAACATCGACGTCGCGGGAGTGACGCTCCCCGGAATGCCTTACGTCGTCGTGGGCCACAACCAACGGGTAGCTTGGGGATTCACGAATGTGGGACCGACAGTCACGGATGTTTACATCGAGAACTTCAACGCGCAGGGCGAGTATCAGACTCCGAGCGGATGGGCGCGGCCGGAGCATCGGATTGAAACAATTCACGTGATGGGGAAACCTGATGTCACGATCGATGTGAATGTCACGCGTCATGGGCCGATCATCACAGATTTGGTTCCGGGAGAGACGCGGCAGTTAGCGCTGCGGTGGACTCTGTACGACGGGCTGAGAATTCCGTTCTTCGACGTGAATGCGGCGCAGAACTGGGATGAATTTAAGAAGGCATTTTCGCAATTCGACGCGCCAGGGCAGAACGTTGTTTATGCCGACGTGGACGGCAACATTGGGTATCACGCGACGGGCAAGGTGCCGATTCGCGCGGCGGGGGATGGGAGTCTGCCGGTGAGCGGCGCCGATAATGCACACGAGTGGACCTCGTTCATTCCGTTCGACAAGCTGCCGAACATCTACAATCCGCCGTCGGGGATTATTGCGACGGCGAACGGCCGGATTTCGCCGGACAACTACCCGAATTCGATCAGCATGGAATGGGAAGCGCCGTGGAGGACGGCGCGGATTTATCACGTGCTGGAGTCGGGCAGAAAGTTTTCTCCTGCGGACATGCTGGGACTGCAGACGGACATTCATTCGGAGCCGGATTCGTTTGCGGCGGAACGGCTGGTGTACGCAGTTGATCATGCGTCGAAGCCGTCGGCGCGAGCGAAACAGGCTGCGGATTTAATGCGTGGATGGGATGGACGAATGCTGGCTTCGTCTGCTGCGCCAACGATTACGGAAAATTCTCTTCGCGAGCTGCGGCGGTTACTGCTTGAACCGAAGCTGGGTGCGGATCGTCCCGAAGGCGCTTCCGGGGCGGATTCCGAGCTTTACATGGATAAAGAAAGAGCCACGGTGAACTGGAAGACGTACTCCTGGCTCCAGCGCTCGGTGTGGATGGAAAATATTCTGCTGCATCGTCCCAAGCGGTGGCTGCCTGAGAAGTATCAGAATTATGACGAACTGCTGACCGCGGCGGTGGAGGCGGCGGTAGGTGATCCGCGAACTCCGACAGATCTGGCTTCGTGGCGTTGGGGAGCGTTCAATCCGGTAGAGATTCAGCATCCGATTCTGAAAAAGATCCCTGTGCTTGCGCTCTGGTCGGGACCGGGAGTAAAGGAGCAGTCAGGCAGCGGGTATACCGTGAAGGCGGTGACGCGGTATCACGGGCCGTCAGAGCGGTTCACGGCAAACCTGGCGGATTTGGATCAGTCGACGCTGAATACGGTAACGGGGCAAGGCGGGAATTTTCTGAGCCCTTACTTCATGGATCAGTGGAAGGCCTGGTACGAAGGGACGACGTTTACTCTTCCTTACACGATGAAAGCTGTGGAGGCAGCAAAGACGCATCAACTGACTTTGGAGCCGGTGCACAAATGAGCGAATCTGATTTGCAGGAAACGATTGCGTTGCTGTCGAGGACTCCGGCAGCTCTTGATGCGCTTTTGCGAGGGCTGCCAGAGACCTGGACTCATCGGAGTGAGGGTGATGGATCGTGGACGGTGTTCGAAGTGGTCGGGCATTTGATTCATGGGGAGCGCACGGACTGGATGCCGCGGGCGCGCCGGATTCTGGAATCCGGGAATACGAAGGCGTTCGATGTGTTCGATCGCGGTGGGCACAAAGAGGAGATTCGAGGAAAGTCGCTGGGGCAATTGCTGGATGAGTTTGCTAAAGAGCGATCAGAAAATGTCTCGGCTTTACGTGCGTTGAATTTGAGTGACGCAGATTTAGATCGGCCGGGACTACATCCGGAGTTGGGTGCGGTGACGATGTCGCAGTTACTGGCGACGTGGGCAGCGCATGATTTAACACATCTGCATCAGATATCGAGGATCATGGCGTATCAGTATCGGGAGGCGGTTGGGCCTTGGAGCGCTTATTTAGGTGTGATGCAGTGCGATGGGCACAGCGCGTAAGTTTTGATGCGGGCGCTCGTTTCCAGAGGCTGCGCTTCGAATGCGCTGCGGCTATTACCAGGCGGCTTCCAAAGAGCGGAGCCGCTAGCAAGAGAGGCTGAGAAGTTTTCTTTCGCCCCTTCGGGGCTTGTTCTTATTCACTCTAAAGACCCACGGCTCGCGCCGTGGGCTGCATTCTTTCGCCGCTTCGCGGCTTGCGGTGATGAGGTAAACGGGTACACCTGAAGCCGATCCCTTCTAAAACACTCTAGCGGAGCTTCGCTCCGCGGACAGCGGGGCGGCTGTCCCGAAAAGATCCAGCGGCTAAAGCCCCGCTCTTCCCGACGTCCTTCTTGGCACAGCTGAAGCTGTGCCCTGATACAAAGATTGCTGGGCGGGCTGGACCTCGTTCAAACTTAACGCGCTAGAAGAAGTCGATGGACCTTACGTCGCCGACGTAGCCCACGATGTTGATTGTGCCCTCTGGCAAGAAGTCGTTGACGAGCAGAATGTCTTTGGTTGTGTCATAGACTCGAAGATTGCCGCCCTCGGCAACGTATTCAATGTTGCGAGTGGTAAAGGACTGTAGGCCGTCGACATTGCCGTTGTCCGGCGGGAAGACGAGAGAACCATCGGCACGATAGATCGTCAGACAGCCGCGAACTTCGCTGGTGGGCTGGTTCACAGTCTGGATGTCGTTCACGTTCCCGATGTTTGTGCAGTTACGAGAACCAATGAAGAGCTCACCGTTGGGGGTGAGATCCATGCGGGCATGATATCCGTCCGTAATCACAGCGCTGGCCGTGATCTTTCCCGTAGTCACGTTGATGAGGCTAAGACGACCGCAAGTTCTAGCGGCGGTTGTTTGGCCGGTGCAAGCATTGTCCGTCATGGGAGTTCCAGCAACATAAAGGGTTGTGTTGCTCAAGAGCGCCATGGTAGCGGCGGGAACGGGAATTGTTTTCGTGATCGTCAACGTGGCAAGATCAAAGAACATGACGCTGGCCTGGGCTCCGCCACATTGCGGTCCGCAATTGAGAACATAGGCCATATTGTCTTTGACCACTGCGAATACGGGGCGATCAAACCCAGGGATGATATTGCAGACTGTATTCGGTGGATTGGTGTAACAACTCATATCGACAGGCGGAGCAGCCGCGCCTGGATTGAGCACAGTCATCGAATCTGAGTCGCCGCTGAATACCAAGAGCTGGGAGCCATCAGAGTTCGAAACGACAGTCTGGGCGTTGTTCACGGCAATGGTGCCAAGCACACCCGTAGAAAAACTCATGGATTGAACTGCGCCGGTGAAAGCGAATCCATTTACGGTCGCACTCGGAACTGCAGCGAATCCTGTCGAATTCGAGGTCGGGACCACAAAGCTGGTAGTGGGCCCGCTCAGTTGAACCCTGCCGATGGAGCTTTCGCTGGAGGTGTCTACCGCGTAAACGGTGTTCGTGCTGGGATCGAATGCAGCGGCCACATTGAGGGTCGGCGAAACTGCCATCAGGCCTGGATTGGTTCCGGCGCTCAGCGGAGCGACGCCGGCGGGCAGGGTGTCATTGTAACCATTGATGATTCTCAATCCCCCGAAATTAGCGACATTGGTGACGCCCTGAGATGCCAAAACACGTTCTGGCAGGCCGCTTTGCTTTGGGGTCGTCTTTTTGCCGCCTCCGCAGGCAACGAACGAAACGGCCGAGCAAACTACGGCCAGCATGGCAAGGATGCATTTCTTCAAACAGCGAGCTCCTAACGGCATGAAAATGAGAGATTTAGTTGCGAAATCGTCGATTATAGCAGACCGGGACGGAGACAAACGCCGCGCCGGCCAAGGTTTCAGCGTCTACTTGATTCCAAATGCTTCGCTGCCGCATCAGTTCGTCAGATGCAAAAAACGGAGTTAATCCTGTATTCTCAGCAATCATATGGCAAATGACTTTTTGGCCCGGGTGAAGCAGTCGGCGGTGCTGTGTGACGGCGCCATGGGCACGCTGCTCTACGCCAAGGGCGTCTTTATCAATCGATGTTACGACGAGCTGAATCTATCCCAGCCGGACCTGATTCGCGGCATCCACCACGACTACTTGCAGGCTGGTGCGGAAATCATTGAAACGAATACATTCGGTGCGAATTCCTTTCGCCTGGCCCGCCACAGCCTGGCCGATAAAGTTCGGGACATTAACTTTGCCGGAGCGCGCCTGGCGCGCGAGGCCGCCAAAAGCTTCGATGTTTGGGTTGCGGGATCGGTTGGCCCACTGGGGACCCGGATTGAACCTTTGGGGAAAACTTCGTATCAGGAGGCGCGGGACTCGTTTCGCGATCAGATTACGGCGCTGGTGGAAGGCGGCGTGGACCTGATCATGCTGGAAACGTTTGGATATCTGGAAGAGATTCACCAGGCGATGCTGGCGGCAAGAGATGTGACGGCGTCGCTTCCGATCGTGGCCCAAGTGACGATTGATGAAGACGGAAATTGCCTGGACGGTTCGGATCCGGAGACGTTTGTACCGAAGTTGGAGGAGTGGGGAGCGGACGTTATTGGATGCAACTGCAGCGTGGGTCCGGTCGCAATGCTGGAGGCGATGGAACGGGTGCGGGCCGTGACTTCCCTGCCGCTGGCGGCGCAGCCGAATGCCGGCATTCCTCGATCGGTGGACGGCAGGAACATTTATTTGTGCTCGCCGGAATATATGGCGAGCTATGCGCGGAAGTTTGTGGCGGCGGGAGTCCGACTGGTTGGGGGCTGCTGCGGATCAACACCGGATCACATTCGCACGATGAAGTCGGCTTTGCGCGTGGGAGAAGCGCGCGGAAAAGCTGCGTCAGCCCAGGTCAGCGAAGGCCACAAGACGCCGAAGACAGTTCCGGCGGTTCCGCTCGAGAATCGGTCGGCGCTGGGTGGGAAGCTGGTACGGGGCGAGTTCGTCACCATGGTCGAGATTGTGCCGCCGAAGGGTACGGATATCGCGAAGGAAGTCGAGGGCGCACGGTTCTTGAAGTCAGTTGGTGTGGATGCAGTGAATATTCCTGACAGTCCGCGGGCTTCGGCACGGATGAGCAATCAGGCGTTGTCGTTGCTGATTCAGCGCGGTGTGGGCATCGATGCGATTTTGCATTACACCTGCCGCGACCGGAATGTGCTTTGCATTCAGAGCGATTTGCTGGGCGCGGCGGCAGTGGGGATTCGCAACCTGATTTGCATTACGGGTGATCCGCCGAAGATGGGGAATTATCCGGACGCGACTGCCGTGTTTGACGTGGATGCGATCGGGCTGGTGAACATTGTCCGCAGCTTGAATCAAGGTTTGGACCTTGGAGGGAATCCGATTGGGACGGGGACTGGGTTTGTGATTGGAGTGGGAGCGAATCCGGGACTCACCGATCTGGATGAGGAGATCAAGCGGTTCGAGTACAAGGTTGAGGCGGGCGCGGAATATGCGGTGACGCAGCCGGTGTTCGATCTGCGGCTGCTGGAGAATTTTCTGAAGAGGATCGAGCATTGCCGGATTCCCGTGGTCGCGGGGATCTGGCCGCTGGTCAGCGTACGGAATGCCGAATTCATGAAAAACGAGCTGCGGGTATCGGTGCCGGATTCCATTCTGGAGCGCATGGCGAAGGCACAGACGCCGGAGACGGCGCGGGCGGAAGGTGTGGCGATCGCGCGCGAGATGCTGATCGCAGCGCGGCAGATGGTGCAGGGAGCACAGATCAGCGCGCCGATGGGACGGTATAGTTCGGCGGTGGATGTGCTGGAGGCGTTGGGGACGAACGCACCGGCGTAACGCAGTCGCAATCCTTATTCCGCTCGAATCGCGATCAAGGGTTCGATTTCTGTGGCTCTCAGCGCCGGGATCAGGCTTGCGCCGATTGCTACCAGCACGAAAATGGCTGCTATGGCTGCGAATGTAAGCGGGTCGGTTGGGCTCACCTGAAAGAGAAGATCTTGCAGAAGCCGCGTTACGAGAACCGCTGCGCCCAGGCCCACAACGACTCCACTTCCTGCCAGGATGAGGCCTCGCTTTAACAAGAGATAGATCAAGTTGCGACTTTGCGCGCCGAGAGCGCGGCGAATGCCGATTTCGCGCGTGCGGCGGACGACCGAGTAGGAGATGACCCCGTACAGTCCCAGCAGCGCCAACCCCATCGCCACGGCTGCAAACACTCCTAGGAGCCGCATCATTAACCGCAGATCTCCCTCCGAGGACTCGATGATTTCGTTCATGGTTGAAATTTGTGAGACGGGCTGGTCACGGTCGAGTTGAAGAACTGCGTTGCGGATTGGAGCAGTCAGAGATAACGGATCACCCGTGGTACGCACGACGAGCATTGCCGACGGCGGCGGCTGTTGGGCACAGGAATAGTAGATCTCCGGCCGGGGATGCTGGTCGCGTCCCGTGTGATGCACGTCGGCGACGATTCCAACGACCTGGTGGGGACGCAGCTCCGAGCCAGAGAGGACCGTCTGGCCGATTGGATCCAGTCCGTTGGGATATTGCGGCCAGAAGGTCTTGGCGAATGCTTCGCTGATGATGGCTACGTCGGTGGAAGACTTATTGTCGTGCGGGTTAAATTCTCTTCCCCGCACGATGGGAATTCGCATGGTTTGAAAGTAGCTGTTGGTGACATTCTGAATGATGGAAATGGGCCGCTCGCTGAGCGGGGCGATTGGCCTGCCGCTCACCTGGACTGTGGTTCCCATAAACTCATCCATCGGAACATCGAGAGTGAGGGCTGCGTTGGTTACTCCCGGGACGGCGGCAGCGCGTTCGACGATCTGCTCGTAGAACGCCGCTCGCTTCTCTTCGGTGTCATAGCGCGTAGGTGAAAGAGCGACTTTCATCGTGAGCAGGCCGCTCGGCTGAAATCCGGGATAGACGCCGGCCAGGTGGACCATGCTCTCAATGAGGAGCGAGGCACTGATCACCAGGACGATGGACAGCGTGACTTGTCCGACGACGAGGGCCCCCAGAGCACCCAAGATGGAAGTCGGCTTCGAGTTGCCGGCAGCTTCGCCACTTCCTCGGAGGACGGTTGCGAGATCGGCCTTTGAGGACGCCAGAGCTGGAGCAAGTCCGAAGATTATGCCTACGAGGGCGCTGGCGGCGATTCCGAACATCAGGACCGTGGCGTCGAGATGGATTGAACTGGCACGGGGCAAATCGACGAGAGAAATGTTTCGTACTGCGCTGAGGCTGGCTGCTGTGAGTGCGATGCCGATGGCACCTCCAACGAGCGCGAGCATCAAACTCTCGGCGAGCAGTTGACTGACGATTCTGCCACGACCCGCGCCGATCGCGGCTCGCACAGCGAATTCCTTTGCCCTACTAACAGCGCGGGCTAACATCATTCCGCCAGTGTTGGCGGAGACGATCAGGAGCACAAATCCGACGGCGCCGAAAAGCATCCACAGCTTTGCGCGTACGTCTTCGACGAGCACGTCTTTGAGGGGGCGCACGGGATCCGTCACTTGCGGATCTTTCATATCGAGCATGCCGGGATTTGCCGCGGCATATTGGCGATTGAGCACTGCAAGTTCGGAAGTCGCGGCAGCGGGGGTTACATCATGACGAAGACGCCCGAAGATGCTGAGGATGGGGCTGAGTGGCCTACCGAACGGAGGAATGATCGACCATTCCGAGGGGCGCGTGATCCATACGTCGACACCCTTCATTGGAAACTCGAAGCCAGGCGGGAGAATTCCAACAACTGTGTGAGGCGCGCCCGCGAGGTTGATCGTTTTGCCGAGGATGGCAGGATCTGCGCTGAATCTGCGCTGCCACAGACTGGTGCTGATTATGGCGACCGCGGGCGCACCGTCTTTGTCTTCCTGATCGAGGAATCCGCGACCAAGGGCTGGAGCGACTCCGAGAATCGTGAGAAAGTTCGCGGAGACGCGGGCGGCGTCGAGGACTTCGGGTTGTCCATTGCCGGAAAGAGCAACGTGTTCGAGTCCGTTGGTATATGCGCCCACGCCATCATAGGAGTGACCTGCGGCTTTGACATGCGCAAAGCGGATTGGCGTCGCAGCATCGGCGATCATCACGATGCGATCGGGGTCGTGATATGGCAAAGGCTTGAGCAATACAGCGCGAATCACCGAAAAGAGCGTTGTGTCAGCGCTGATTCCGACGGCGAGCATGAGTATGACGGCCAAGGAAAATGCGGGGTGCTTGCGCATGCTGCGCAACGCCGACAGAAGGTCGTAGCGGGCGGACTGCAAAATCGTTTTAGCAATCATTGGTGCGCTCCAATGTGGCGTCGGCTGCGGAATTTCGGGACACCAGTACCAATCCGGGAACTACTCATTCACATTTTTCGATATTGTGCATAGAAAAGACTGGACACCGAGACCGAAACGTTGCATTAGAATATATGCACGGAGCGAAATCCCGTTGGCCAAATTTGAAGAGTGCCTCCAGCGACTGGAGCAGATTGTTCAGGAACTGGAAAAGGGAGAGGTCCCGTTGGAGAAGTCTCTGACACTCTTCGAAGAAGGCATGCAGCTTTCTTCCTCATGCCGGAAGGAACTGGAAGAAGCAGAAGGAAAGGTTGAGATTCTGCTAAAGAAGAATGGGAAGCTCCAGGCTGAACCGTTCGAACCGCTGAACGAAAAGGCGTCGAGCCGCCGTTAGAGTCCGCGGTTCGGAAAACCAACAAGTTGTCTGTGGAGTTGTGGTCCCAGCCACCCCGCAGCTTTAGATGCGTGTTAACCAGACGGTTGACGGCGTATAGATCGGGGGTTGTATGAATC
>Ga0335085_10001314_pt1 | contig 54545 bp, 49 predicted proteins | sample Lox_Sample_45_FD_206712 | JGI IMG/M metagenome (GOLD analysis project Ga0335085, IMG submission 206712) | Soil microbial communities from Loxahatchee National Wildlife Refuge, Florida, United States - Lox_Sample_4.5 | ecosystem: Environmental > Terrestrial > Soil > Wetlands | place: USA... | reverse complement strand
CTGCTTTCATTGACTTGATTCTTTCCTGCACGTAAGATGCGCGCCAGTGATCGGCTAGAACATTTCACTTGGCCGCATCATCGCCGCACTCGCCGCTGCGGCCTGCAGTTCCAGGACACCCGGCGGCTTGATCGCGCGCCGCAAAGGAAACGCTCGTGCAAGAACTCGCTTCCCTGCTCCATCGACATCCTGAGCTAGCTCTGTTCGTCACCATTTTTTTCGGTACTTTGATCGGCCGCATCCACGTAAAAAGCTTTGGCCTCGGCTCAGTCGTCGGAACCCTGCTGGCAGGCATCGTGGTCGGCATCTTCGCCAAGCCTGAATTTCCCCCGTTGCTGCGCTGGATCTTCTTCTATCTTTTCCTGTTCTCGATCGGCTATTCCGTAGGCCCGCGCTTTTTTGGCAGCCTGCGCAAGGAGGCCATTTCGCAAATCGTCCTCGCCGTCACCCTTGCGGTCACGGGCCTTGTGACGGCAATAGCAGTCTCGTATGTTCTTGGCTTCGATGAAGGCATCAGCGTAGGCCTGTTCTCTGGCAGCTTGACCCAATCGGCTGCCTTAGGAACCGGGCTGAATGCGATCGCCAACTTGCCGCTTTCGGATGCCATCAAGTCCCAACTCTCTGCCAACGCTCCTCTCGGCGATGCCATCACTTACGGTTTCGGCGATCTCTGGTTGATTGTCTTTGCCACGGCAATCGGACCCATGCTGATGAGGGCCAACCTGAAAGCCGAGGCGAAGATATTGGAGGAGCAACTCTCCGGTGGAACCGATGCCAGGAGTTCGCTCCTTGCCGGACACCGCTTCACCTTTCGCGGTTACCGCGTCGAAAACCCTTCGCTCGCCGGCATCGGAATCGACGCACTCGAAGACCGTTACGCGGCTGGTCGTTTGTCGGTACAGCGCCTGAAGCGCCATGACGCATTCCTCAGCATCACTCCCAACACCCGCCTTGAGCTTGGCGATCAGCTCGTAATAGCGGCGCACAGATCAATACTCGCGAACGCCGAACGCGAGATCGGGCCTGAGTTCGAGGATTTCGAAACCCTCTCCGTACCCCTGAAAACCATCACCGTGGTAGTCACGAACCGCTCTGCCGCTGGAACCACGCTCGCTGCCCTGGCGGCCAACCGTCAGATTTTTCGCGGCGTATATCTGGAATCTCTTACGCGTGGTGAAGAGCTAATGCCGCACGAGGCTGGGGTAGCCATTGAGCGCGGTGATGTATTGAAGCTGGTTGGCTCGCCCCAGGATGTCAATCGTGGCGGAAAGTGGCTTGGCTATCTGGAGGCTGATCTCAATAAGACCGATCTCACTTTTGTGGCCGCTGGCATTGCGTGTGGCGTCCTTCTGGGCTTGATCATCCTGCATATTAACGGCATCCCAGTCGGCCTAGGGACGGCCGGAGCCATCCTCGTGGTTGGACTCGTTGCGGGTTGGGCCCGCAGCCGTTATCCCGTGTTTGGCTCGGTCCCGGAGGCTTCCCAGCGCGTCCTTGCCGATATCGGCCTCGTCGTATTTATTGCCCTCGTGGGGCTGAGTGCGGGACCCCATGCCGTCGAGGCATACGTTCAACGCGGCCCAGCGTTCTTTGCCAGTATCTTTCTCGCTGGCATGGTCGTGACCATAATCCCATCATTAGCAGCCATGGTCGTGGGCAGATGGATCTTTCGCATGAACCCGCTGATGGTCATCGCGGGGGTCACCGGAGCGCAGACGTGCATGCCGGCGCTCAACGCGCTCCGCGAAGCCAGCGGCAGCAACATCGGCGCCCTGGGTTACACCGTTCCGTATGCGCTCGGAAACATCTTGCTCACGATCTCGGGTCCCGTCGTCGTGGCTATCATGCATTCTCTCCGGCACTGAGGTTATCCGGTCCCTTTCTGCTTGGAGTCTGCGCGCAGCTGAGATGTGTACTTCTCCTCAGTCATCGCAACGCTCTCCACGATCAGAAATTCCTTGCCGCATTTTTCGCACCGGGCACGAAGCATGTAGGCGTGATCTGCCAGGGCGGCAGTACTGTCGTCGGTTTCTCGATTACAGTGAGGACAATTCATCGGGACGAAGCGCGCCGGAGCTCGACGTCAGGCAACTCTGCAGCTCCACCCACACAGTCTCGCAGCTCTTTTGCCGTTCGCAACTGTCAACACTTGCAGTGCGCAACTCATCACACTTGTGAGGAGGCACGGGCCGCACCACCTGTGTGCCATTTCTCTGCCAAGGCCTCAGCACTCATCCACCGTGCACCAGGAGATGCACTCCTGTCGGATCATCGGGCGGGAACTGCGGCCGCGGTGGCGTAGCGCCCCCCATCGCTTTCCGGACGCGTTCGAACACAAAATCTACATCGCGGATATAGCTGCGCATCGCCGAGGTCGTCCAGCCATGGCGTTGCAGCACTTGCAGAATCTGTTCGCCTTGCAGAGCATCCGAGGCCTGCACATGACGGATCGGCTTCATCGCGTCGGCGCCTCCGCTGAGCACGTTGCTGAAGATCGTCGTCGTAATATCGCTAATCCAGCGGGCGATACGGCTGTGCGTCGACGCTTCGCCGGCCAGTGCTTCCACCGTGGCAGCCGGCAAGTAAAGCAGCAGCCCCTCGGTGATCATGAGCGCCGAGGACGCACCAGTGGCCTGATACATCGCATGTCGCTGTTCCAAATCGTTCACATCGATAGTGAGGCGTTCACGCTGGCAGCGCGATCTCTCGCCCGACATGAGTCGCTCCTTGTAATCGAGCACATCGGCGAAGTCAACCTCAATCCAGCGCAGATTCGGCGCAAGGTCCAGGCGCCAAGGGCGCGTGTCGAGGCCGCAGCCAACGCTCAGCACAGTCGCGATCGTGGAAGTTGCAAGTGCTTCCAGCAGCAATTCATCGACGAACCGTGTGCGGATGGCGAGTCCAAGCCGCGCTACCTTCGCGTGTGGCAAGGCGTTAAGAATAGCGACTCCGCGCTCTCCAGCCAGCCGCGCCGCAAACGGATCATGCACAAAAGCATCCTCTAGTGCGCTCTCGTGCGCTCGGCACGCCGCAACCATAAGCGCAGTGTCGCTGATGTGGGTAATCCTTCCATCGCTCTCAGGCATAAGGCTAACCATCATAGCTGCTGGAATCAGAGTGAGAAAACCGGTCTCCGATAGAATGCCGTATGCTCCCAGGTCATCGACGTACTTGAAAAGACAGGTCAGAGGACACAGCGATCAAGAAGACCGGCACCACCGCAGCGAACAAGAGCAGGGTTTTTTCTCAGCAGAACTGACTATCAGACTGGATCTGGGCGATCGCATGCGGAGGTCTTTACGCAAATTGCAATTCTCGCCAGGGAACATGCACAAAAGCGATTAACTATGGTCGGTGAATTTGCCCATCTTGGATGGATTGACAACACTTTACCCGTAGCTAATAGTCCTTGAGGCGGAAAGCAAGGTAAGGAGCTTCCCTACCTCACAGGGCAGGTAAGAACTTTCGAGAGAAGGGGCGGGGCTTCGCACAAGATGAAAAACAATTTAGAAGTAAAAGGAACTCTGTGCGCCATTTGTGGCAAGCCAGTATTGCTGGAACATTGAATTGGTATAGCGGACGGCGGTGTCGTCCACGCTGAGTGCCTCCGGGCAGAAGGCTTCCATTGCGACAGACGCCGCGGCCTCTACTTGGTCAAGGCGCCACACAAGAACTCAAGCAAGCGGGTGATGTCCAAGAGAACTAGTAGCGGTTTCCGGCGCCGATCGTGACGAGTTTTGTGCTGCTTTTTGCTCGGCGCACAGTCATGCCGCGATTCAACCTAAAACCGGCATTTTTTGAATGACTCCTGTCCGTCAAGGGCGCTGGAAGAGACTGCCCGGATAGTGAAACTCATTAACACGCGCACAACGCGCATCACGACCTCCCGGGCTACTCCAGCCAGTTTCCCTCGCGAATAACGGGGGCCTTTCACGCCGCCGATGCTGGATTTTCACGGCATCGGCAATCGTTAACACGCCAATGGCGAATGATGAAGCAAGGATTATGCCCTCAAGAACCCAAAGGAGAGTGAGCATGGCAACCTCCACCTGTTTCAGGGCGTGCTCGCAGATCTTTCAAGGAGAAACGGGAAGTGTGCCTTAGGATAGTTATCCCTCGCCGGACTGAAAACTGTTAAATGCGACAGGTGTGAATCGGTGTGTTGTGTTGGCGATGTGTAATTCTTGCGGGGCTCCCCGCTTGCCTTTTGAGCTCAAGTCGACGCAAGACGGGTCAACACGCATCCCCCTTGAATTTGAAAAGAACCCTGCGTCCGCTGTTGGGCCGAAGATGTCAGAATTTGAAACCCATGGCCAAAACGACGGTGGGATCTGTCCATCCAACATTCAGGACGTAAGTAGTGAAATCCACTTTTCTGTAAGAGAACCCGGTGAAGAAACCCCTCTGTACATCAAGGGGCGTCTGATATGTGCGCGTTTTCTGCGAGGCCAGCCCAAAGCGAAGCCAGTCGGTCGCCGAGTAGGTCAGCTCGTTCCAGTTATAGAAAAAATTGCTGTCGGAATTCTTCGTATCGAAGACAAACTCGCCTTCGCTGTAGAGCGAGACCTTTTTATAACTCAAGGTGAAAAGGTATCCGGGAGCTACGCCGGTCGTGTTCCCGATTATTCCTCCGACCATCGGCGTCGCCTCCAGCACCAGCTTCTCTCCGAAACTCAGGTTGTATCCGAGCCAAAACGAACCGGTCTTTCGGTCTTCATAACTGTAGCGCGCTTCCAGGTGTACCCATTTTCGGTCGGCGCGGAATGTGGGAGAGAAGTAAGACTGATCATCGGGAACGATGTACCCATATCCCGCGGCGGCAAACGACCACGTATTGCCGTTGGGTTCTTCAGCCGCTTGCGGAGGCACGACGCCGCCTGTACCCTGGGCGCACATTTGTGCAGCCACCAGAACAAGAAAGACTAGCTCCGCCAGCTTTGAATGATTCGTCATCCTCCGAGCGCAATCGTCATTCCCACCATAGCGACGCCGATGACTATCACGATCAGACCGCTCTTCAGTGGTCGATAGCCCGTGTGGTACCCGTACACATAACCCGTCAAAAAGAGCAGCAGAATGGCAATGCCGTTCGAAATTCGTAGGGCATGCTTCGGGTCATGAACGAACAGAAATGGCAGGACAACAGGCAGGGTCGCGACAACAACCAGCAGAAACACACCGAGTCCAGCAAGCCATTCATCTTTTGTAAGACGGGGGCGCTCTGGTGGCTCGGGTAATTGTCGCAGCTTTCGTCGAACTGTCTCAAATTCGACCGGAGTCGTAACCGATGCGATCAGAGGTGGCAACGCGTCCGCGATAAGGCGGTGTGCCTCGCCAGCATTCTCCGTATCCCGGGCTGCGCGCAGCGCCATGATTTTCTGCCCATGGGCATGTAAACAAGCCAGCCAATAAAGAACTGCATCAATTGCACCCCATGCCACGTTGCAACCTAACGCTCCGATAAGCATCTCGCGTACTGCTGTCTGCCCACCGCCTCCGATACTGAACGAACATGTGACAGTGAGAACCATCACCAGCCCGAAAAGGATCTCGGAAATCCGCTCCATCGGATCTAGAAAACGCCTGACCGGCCTGGAAGCTTCTTCTGACACAGGGTTACGATCGGATCGAGCCTGGGCGACACAATGCTCGATGTCACCTTCGATCCTTCTTCACGATCTGTTTTCGACAGGCTTACTTCACCAACTTGTTTTCTTGCTCGATGCGGTTTGTTGTTCCGATTAACATAGACGTCTGCGAAGAGCCACCTTGACGGAAACAGAGACCTGCGTCAACCAGCCTAGCCATGGTCTAGTTCGTCACGAACTGTCAGTAGTGACAGCCTTCCGACCCGACTGAAGTGTGGCTGTTCCTCAAGAGTCGTGATTTGGCGGTTATGAAGCGGTTATGAATATGACAAGCCACCGCTCTTTACCAAGCCATAGGAAAAAGTTATTGTCGATTGCGGCGACGCCATGCCCGGCGAAGTTGAGTGTATTGCGAGGACCGTTGGCGACGGAGCACAGTAATCTCAGCGAATTTCTGCCCAGTCGCCAACGTGAAATTGACCACCGCGCGATACAATGGTTCATTAAATTCCACTCAAACAGTCTCACCGGTGTCCACATCCTGATGAAAGGGCCTGAATGACGGCGCCGATTCGCGTTCTGCTGGTGGAGGATTTTCAGCCCTTTCGACAAAAAATCCGCTCCTTGCTTCAAAAATCACCACTCTCTCCGATCATCTTCGAAGCGTCCGGTGGACTCGAAGGGGCAACTCTGTCGGGGCAGCTCCAACCCGATTTGATCATTCTCGATATCGGACTTCCTCAACTGAACGGTCTCCAGGCCGCACAAAGAATGCGTGAGCTCTCGCCGCAGTCTAAAATCCTCTTCCTTACCCAGCAGTCTTCAGCCGATGTCGTAGGGGAGGCATTCCGGGTTGGGGCGATTGGCTTTGTCGTTAAGACCGATGCTGTCGAACTGCTGGCTGCGATCGCCGCCGTCCTCAAAGGCGAGCAGTACATCAGCCGCAACGCAAAACGCCTCTAGTTGTTGCGAAAAAAAACAAGATGGCCGGTGCCCCCGCGAAAAAAACCTGGGTAGTTGACGCCGCCGGTGGAGAACGCCAGGATGGTTGGCGCCGCCGTGGAAGGGCGGCCCTTCATGGCCGCCGAAGTCGTGTTCGTCGAGTAGGGCTTTAGCCCCGCTACTCCTGAAGCATGAGTGGAGTTTTCCCCAGCCTTCTAGGCCGCTAATCGATCACGAATCTGCTCCAGCTCGCTCGGGGTCAGCATGAACTCCGTAAAGCCACATTCGGAGCAAATCAAAAGTGTCGGGAACGCAAACACGTGGGGTTTCTTGTAACCTTCGGGGCCAGGGAAGTGGATTGCAGTCTCCGAAGAAAGCTCTGTCAGGCTATCCAAACCGCACCGTTTACAAGGCACAACGATCTTCTTTCTACTGGCGATCTCCAGACGCAAAAAGGGTAGGACAGCCTACACATTCTTGGTGTGACTGCCATCACATTTGTATGTGGCGGAATACATAGCGAGGAAGAGCCCTTTGCAGGAACTGTGAACGGCAACCCGTCCTGATCTCCTCGTTACAACAAAAGCCTTGCAGACTTCTTGTAAGTACTCCAGTCATCCATGCAACCGGCAACCCGGTGGCCGTGTCTAGCGAACGATTGCCATGTAGGCCAAACCGATTGCAGAAATAGCAATAAAAAGGTAGGGCCAAGTCTCAAAGATACGCTTCATCAACTGCGTCCGGTACATGCGTCACTCCCTTTGAGGTTCCTGCGTTAAGGCACCAATCGCACCACCCTTCGCGACCAGCGACAACAATTCATTACGGATCTCCGACAGTCGTTTGATCCGCTGCTCATGTTTCACCTTCTCCTGCCCGCTGGAGTGTTTCGCGCTCCGTGTCGCCACGATTTCGACCGTCTCTCGCCGAAGTTCCTGAACGCGCGCCTGAATCTGGAACGGCATTTTCATCTTGACCCACGCGATAGATGTCTCACTGTAGAATCGTTACGGCCCTGCTTGCACTGTGTCGGCTAACAGGCAATAACAGGGTCACTCCAACTTCAGAGCTCGTTCTGCCTTTGTCTTACGCTGAATGAACCATGGCACGCTTAGGGGCGGCGCTCCCCGAAGCCAACTCGGACGCCAGCACTGGTTTGGAAAATGCTAAGCCAAGCGTCTCTCCATCCTGAACGAGATCAAGGGATCCAGACTGCTTCCCCCAGTCAAATGTGGACAGGCTGTCCGAACCGCTTCCTCGCGCTGAAGCACTTTCTCAATCTCCCCTACCACTCATACAATGGCCCCAATGCAAGCCTCCCGCATCGCCGACTTGCTCGCCCCCTTCCTCGGTCCGTCTGACGCCCGACGCCTAACACCCGACGCCTTGGCATATATATCGACGTACATCGATCTACTTCAGCGCTGGAATGCTAGGGTCAACCTGACCGCCATCCGCAGCGAAGAAGAAATCGTTACCCGCCACTTCGGCGAATCCCTTTTCGCCGCCCGCCACCTCTTTCCAGGAGAAGGCCCGAAAGAGCACGGATTGAGCCGTGCCCATTCGCCCCTGGAAGAACACAGGGCTTCCGCCCCTGAGGGCCTGCTAAAACGCCAGGATCACGAGCGCCCTCCGACGCCGCCTGCCGCTATCGACCAACGACGGCTCATAGCCAACCCCGAGCGGAGCGAAGGGACCAAAGACGCGGTTAAGGTTGCCGACGTGGGCTCGGGCGCCGGTTTCCCCGGAATCCCGATCAAGCTGTGGTATCCCAAGATTTCCTTGACGCTGGTCGAGTCCAGCCACAAGAAGGCGACCTTCCTCCGCGAAGTCACCCGCGCCCTTACATTGACGGATGTCAATATATTAAATACCCGCGCCGAGTCGCTCACCAACGCCTCCTTCGATGTGGTCACGCTCCGCGCGGTAGAGCGCTTCGCCTCGATCTTGCCCATTGCAGCCGGCTTGGTAGCCACAGGAGGCCGCCTCGCCCTCCTAATCGCTCAGTCCCAACTCAGCCAAGCCCGCTCAACCCTCCCCGCATTGGATTGGCTCGCTCCCATTCCTGTTCCCCAATCCCAATCCAGACTATTGGCGATCGCCACCAGCCCGACAAATGAGGTATCAAGTTAGTAATAAGTGGGATAAATGTTAATGAAATAAGAGTTTCATGGATTTATTTGGTGAATGATTAAAATAAAGTGGGACATATGATCATACGTGTTGCGAAACGCAACACTGTGCCTGAAAGTTTTCCACAGTGTTCCTGCAGGAACACTTTTCAGGTTTTTGCAAAGAGATGTCAACGGTTGAAGTTTTAAGAGAAGTGTTCCTGCAGGAACATTGAACCAAGTTTTGCACACGAATTCACATCTTGCACAGCACTTCTTCATTGAAATTCAATTGCAAGCAGAAGTATGCTGCGAGTGCTCTAGCATCTCCTTACAACTCACATGGGACGCGTCATCGCTGTTGCCAACCAGAAGGGTGGCGTCGGCAAGACTACGACTGCCATCAACCTGGCCGCTTCCTTTGCGGCTGCTGAAGTCAACACGCTGCTGGTCGATTGCGATCCGCAATCGAACGCCACCAGCGGCTTGGGCTTCGTCAAGGATCCTGAGCGTGTCAGCTCCTACCACCTTCTCATGGGAGCAGCCACGGCTGAAGAGGCCTTGATCACCACGGAGTTAGAGCAGCTCTGGCTCATTCCCGCACACAAAAATCTGATCGGCGCAAATCTTGAACTCATTGACGCTGATGGGCGCGAGTTCAGGATGCGTGAAGTGATTGCGCCATTGCGCGAGCGCTTTCAGTTCATTGTGCTGGACTGTCCGCCTGCTCTTGACCTGCTCACGCTCAATGCGCTGGTGGCTGCTGATGCTGTGCTCATTCCGATGCAGGGAGAGTACTTTGCGCTTGAAGGCATCAGCGAGCTGCTCGACACGATTGAACGCATACGTGGCACGTTCAATCCTGAGTTAGGCATTGAGGGTGTAGTGCTGACGATGTTTGATGAGCGCACGAACCTGGCGCAGCAGGTGATGACTGAGTTGAAAAACTTCTTCGGTGACAAGCTATGCAAGACAACTGTGCCGCGCAACATCCGACTGGCGGAAGCGCCCAGCCATGGCAAGGCGGCGCTGATGTACGATCCGCGCTCGAAGGGTGCGGAGAGCTACATCAGGCTTGCGAAGGAGATCATCGAGCGGCAGACCTCAGGCGAGCTATCCGCCATCAGCTCCCAGATATCAGCAGCAGAGCCAATCACAGAGGATACGCTTCGACCGGGCTCAGGGCAGGCAGAGGAGCACAAAGGGGAGCCCGTCGTTGCCGCGACTGTCGCGGGCTCTGGCGGCGACGAGGCTGTGGTCGAGGAAATTGCGGCGGCTGCAGAGATGGACAAGAGCGCCTAATATATCGACGATCGTAGATATATTAGATCGACAACCATCGATAAATATGCCTAACGGCTGCGGGATGCCATGCTAAAAACGCAGAAGGCGCGATTGCGGAATGGGGCACCTTGGGAGTCTCGGTCTTGGGCGGGAGTGCATGGAGTCCTCCGGCGGGCGAAAGGCGCGCGCCTGAGGATGACAAATCGGACGAGGGACTAAATCGATGACTACAAATACAGCGGCGAACGTTGCGGGGCACGGGGAGAAGGACAAAGAGAAGGTGGAGAAGCGGAGGGCGCTGGGGCGGGGCCTGGCTTCGTTGTTGCCGGGGCCTCGGGTTTTGAATCCGTTTGCGAAAAAAGAAGATTCGGCAGAGGGCACGGGGGTCAAAGCCGCTGGCTCTCACGGGCCCGATGGCCGTTCCGCTACTGTGACGGCTGGGGAAGCTGAGGGTCAGTCGGCCCATGCATCCTTGGGCATGGCAACGAAAACCGGGTCTACAGATCTGTCGCCCAATGTTGTCGAAAACGCCCACCCTGTCGCACAAAACGCAACAAGGATGGGGCACCCACAAGAGATTCCTTCAGGCTCGGCGATTGCTTCCGGGGTGGTGGACTACGCACCGTTTGAGGAGGCGCCTGCGGGTGGAGTGATTGAGATACAGGCTGTGGCGGATACTCGGGTGCCTTCGAATCTTGTCGTGAATCTCGCGATTTCTGACATCGACAAGAACCCGTTTCAGACGCGGTATGTCGACGACGACGACGCGCTGGAGGAGCTGGCGGATTCCATCAAGGCGAACGGTGTGGTGCAGCCAATCGTCGTGCGTCCGGCGCAGGAGGATGGGCGGTACACTCTGATCCTGGGCGAGCGGCGGTTGCATGCGTCGAAGAAGGCGGGGAAGACGCAGATTCCGGCGCTGGTGCGGCGGGTGTCGGAGCAGCAGGCGGCGGAGATGACGATCATCGAGAACCTGCAGCGCGAGGATCTGAGCCCGCTGGAGCAGGCGGAGGCGTTTCGGGTTCTGAGCAACAAGTTCAGTATGACGCAGCAGCAGATTGCCGAGCGGGTGGGGTTATCGCGTACTTCGATTGCGAATTACATGCGGCTGCTGAAGCTGCCGCGCGAAGTGATGCAGATGCTGGCGGAGAAGCGGCTGAACTTTGCGCAGGCGAAGGAGCTGCTGAAGCTCGGAGAGAACGACCGGATCGCCGAGGCGGCACTGTATGCGGTGAAGAAAGGGATGAACATCGAGCAGATCGAAATGCTGGTGTTGCGGATGGATGGACTGCTCGATCCGCTGCCGGACATGCCGGGAGTGCAGAAAGAGAAGAAGAGCAGCGGGGCGCGGTGGGTGGATCCGAATGTGAGGTCGGCGCAGATGGATCTGGAGCGGATGCTGGGGGTGCGGGTACGGATTCGGGATCGGAAGGGGCGAGGGAAGATTGTGATTGAGTATTCGACCGTGGATGACTATGAGAGAGTGGTGGAGATGTTGCGGGGCAAGAAGTGATCAGTGATTAGTGATTGATGGTCAGCGGTCAGTTCTCGGGCGGCCTAGCGGTCGCCTTTATTTTTGGGGAACCAAGGTGGTAACAGGTGGCATGAGCGGCACGAATCTCGTGGGCGATCGAAGGGCGGAGCAGGCGGAGTCTGGGCAGTTATAGGGTCGGTGTGGGAGTTCCTCCAACGACGTTACCACCTTGATTCCTTGCGGCGGCGCGAAAAGCGAACCGCCGAGATCGCTGAGAAAGGCTGCGGAGAACGCTGAGGAGTTGCTCTTGGCGCTCGGTTCGGTCGCACTTAGGATCGAAACTTCTACGGCTGTCACAACCAAGAATAGGGGACTGGTGACAGTGACCGCTAACCCGTCCCGGGCCGTGGTCGGTGGGCCACTCCCCTTCGCTTTGCTCAGGGATCGCGGGGACGGACGAAGGCGTCCGTCCCTACATAAGCTTTGGCATCGCTATGCGAGTTCGGAGCGTTACCTTCGTTTGGGTTCGTTACCTCTGATCCGGTCTGTTGTGGCTCCTCTTTACTACGATCAAGGTAGCGGTCGGAAGAGAGATCGACGTGCGGGTCTCGGAGGGGGCGTGTCCGAATGAAAGGTTCGCAAGGGCTTTTGTGCTTGATGCTGGTCTGCCTGGTAATCGTTTGCGCGGGCTTCTGGTTGCATGATGGAGCGGCGGCTGGGGCTCCACCCAGCCTTGCAACTGCAAATCAAGTTACACACGATGGGTTGGCCAAGACGGCGGTGCTGTCCGACGGGGCCGCGCTGTATGTGGCGGAGGAGAAGGATGGGCATCAGGTCATCTCGAAGATTGACCCGAATAGCGGGAAGGTGTCTACGATTGCGACGCCCTTCGCGGACGCGCGGGCGATGGATGTGTCGCCGGATCACAAGAGCCTACTGACGTCGCCGATCCATGCAGGGGCGAAGAACCGCGAGCTTTGGACGATTTCGCTGGATAAAGCGGGGCGGCCGCGGAAGGGCGAGTTGTTGGCCGATGATGCGGCGTGGTCACCGAACGGTGCACAACTGGTATCGGTGAAAGGAAATGAAATCTGGATCGCGTCGGCGAAGGGGAAAGATGAGAAGCAAGTGGCGACGGTGAAAGGAAGGCCGTTCAGTCCGCGGTTCTCGCCGGATGGCCAAAGGATCCGTTTCAGCGTGAGTGATATGGAGACGGCCAGTACGTCGCTGTGGGAAGTGGCGGCCGATGGGTCGAACCTGCACGAGCCGCTCGCCGGGTGGGACAAAGCGCACACGGTATGTTGCGGAGTCTGGAGCGCGGACGGGAAGGCGTATATCTTTCAGGCGACTCACAGCTGGCCTCCGATTACTACGCTCTGGATGCTGCCGGGCAGCGGAGAAGGCGAGCCCAAGCAGTTGACAGACGGGCCGATGTCGTTTGGGAATCCGTGGCCAGGGGACAACGAGAAGATCTGGGCGCTGGGAGTGAAGCCTACAGTGGAGTTGGTGAAGTATGACGGCACGCACGAGAGCTTCGAAAAACTGCTTGCGGGCATTTCGGCAACGGATCTTGATTATTCCCCTGACGGCAACTGGGTCAGCTATGTGACCATTCCCGACGGCACGCTGTGGAGGAGCCGGGCGGATGGAAGCGAGCGGTTGCAGCTGACGTATGCCCCGGAGAGAGCGGCGCTGCCGAAGTGGGGCCCGGACAGCAAGAGGATCGCGTATGTGAGTATCCAGCCGGGACAGCCGACGCGGATCATGCTGATGGGAGTGGAGGGCGGCAAGGGTGTGCCGCTGCATGCGGAAAATCGCGGACAGATCGACGTGAACTGGTCGGCGGATGGGCAACGGATGATGTTCGGGTACGTGGTGGGAGCTGAGAAGCTGAGTATCAGCCTGCTGGATGTGAAGGCGAAGAAGATCACGACGCTTCCGGGATCGGAGGGACTGTTCAGCCCGCGGTGGTCGCCGGATGGGCGATATGTAGCGGCGTTGTCCCGCGATTCCACGAAGGTGATGCTCTTCGATTTCGAGACTAAGAAGTGGTCGACGTGGTTTACGGAGGCGGCAGGATCGGTGAGCTATCCGGTATGGTCGAAAGACAGCAAGTATCTGTACTTCGACGACATGGTGACGGATGAGGAGGCGATCCGGCGAGTTAAGGTGGGCGAGGATCATGCGGAGGGTGTGTGTGTGATCCGGCACATCGAGCGGTATATGGGGCCATACGGATTCTGGGCGGGACAGGCGCCGGACGGTTCGTGGATGTTTGTGCGCGACCGGAGCACGCAAGAGGTGTACAGCCTGAACCTGGGGGTGTCGAAATGAACCTCCTACGAAGGATGTGCGGAAAGGCTGGAACAGGCTTGGTGGTGTGCTTTCTGGCTTGTGCGGTGAGTATGCCGCTGTGGGCACAGAGTGAAGAGGGCACGGCGGAGCGAAAGGTGATCACGCGTGTGGAGCCGAAGTATCCGCCGACGCTGGAGCGGCTGTACATCGGAGGGATTGTGCGGCTGCAGGTCGAGATTGCAGCGAACGGGGCCGTGGAGAGCGCACAGTTGCTGGGGGGGAATCCGATCCTGGGGCAGGCGGCGATCGCGGCGGTGAAGCAGTGGAAGTATGCGCCGGCGAGTCACAAGACGCAGCAGGTGGAGAAGCTGGAGTTTGATCCCCACCGGTAACGGCCAGCTTCGGGTCCACTGGAGTGGCCGCGTGAAGGTTATGCGGGGCCGGTATTGTCTCGAGAGAACCGAGAGGGATGGGATCTTATTCGTTGCTGCTTTGGGTATTCCGTCGCCGTTTAAGGTTGGCGGCGATATCCTGCCCCGCATGGATATCTGACAACAACCGACCGAGGCGCGCGGCTGCACTTTTCAGCGTTTGCTGGTCTGCTTCTTCGCCAGCCTTCAACATTTGATCGAGTCGGTTGGCTGCACTCTTGAGTTTTCGCAGTTCTGCACTTGGGATCGGCTTCTGTGGGCCCTGGCCCACGGACTGCATCAGCCTGACTATTTTTTCCTTTACGTCGCGCTCGGAACCCTGATTGTCTGCGCTACTCATAGCATCTGGAGGGACGTAAGGGGTGTAAGTTCGATGTTAAGTTAACCGGAAGTGAGGTCAGAGTGTCGGGCTTGAGATTGTCATTCGACTAACTCTAGCGGGCTGCGGAAAAAGCTTCTTTGACCTCACGGAATGCTCCCACCGGGGCCGAAGCCCCTACGCAATCGAGACGATGCGACCCTGAAGGACCACTCTTCCATTATGGCGCCTGCTATCTTGACGGTGGCGCCAATAGGTTTCATTTTTCCGCAACCTGCTAGAAGACTAACTGGTAAGTGCAACACGGACATCTCGCGATCTCGATAAACAATGGTCCAGCCCTTATACCATTGACGCTGGTGTCGATATGTTATATCGCTTTAAAGCCATGATGGTAATATACCGTCTTTGGAATGAGTGGCCCATCGCAAACTCGAACGCCTGACATGCAACTCTTCCGTGATGTTTTCGACGCAAGTCCTATCGGGATTGTCGTCGAGAACGTGGAAGGGCAACTTCTGTTTGTCAATCCCTCGTTTTGCTCGATGCTGGGATTCAGCGAGGAGGAGTTGCGCCGCAAACACTGCGTCGATTTTTCTCCTGCCGAGGATGCTGAAAAAGACTGGGCTCTTTTCCAACAATTGCGATCGGGAGCCATCGATCACTATCAATTGGAGAAGCGATATTTTCGGCGAGACGGTTCGCTGATGTGGGGACGCTTGAGTATCTCGTTGCTAAACAACGGAGCCTCGCCGCTGGTACTGGCGATGGTGGAGGAGATCAGCGAGAAGAAGGCTGCGCTGGACCGGGAGCACGATCTGCTGGAGACCCTGGATCTGGTCACGAAACAGATGACAGCTGCGGTGAGCCGTTGCAGCCGCGACCTGCGATATCTTTGGGCCAATCAGGCGTACATGGATTGGATCCAGCGACCATGGGATGAGTTGGTAAACCGACCTATCGCGGAGATAGTGGGCACCAGTGCATTTGAAAGCTTGCAGCCTTACTTCCAGCAAGTGCTGGCTGGAAAAGACGTCCACTACGAGGCAGAAACGGATTTCCAGGGCATAGGAAGAAGATGGACATCGGCGACTTACAGACCGACATTCGATGTGAATGGAGCCGTGGAGGGATGGGTTGCAGTGGTGCTCGACATTACCGCGCGGAAGCGGGCGGAAGAGGCATTGCGGGAGAGCGAAGAAAAATTCCGCAGCATTTTCCGGGAGGCGGGAGTGGGGATGGTAATCGTGTCACCGGAAGGACGCTATCTGGGCGCGAATACGACATTTTGTGAGTGTCTGGGTTACACGGAGGAAGAACTCCGCGAAAAGACTGTTGAGTCCATTACTTTGGCGGAAGATTGGCCTGCCTTCTCAAGAAAGCTGCAAGAGCTCCTCAGCGGGGAGAGCGGTTTCCAGTGGTTCAGCAAGCGCTGCCTGCATAAGAGCGGCCGGATCGTACACACCGAGAGCAGTGCTGCTCTGATTCGAAGCTCGGATGGTACGCCTCGCTATTTCGTCGGTGAAGTGTTGGATATAACAAGCCGCATCCAGGCCGAAGCGGCATTGTCAGACATGACCAGAAAGCTGATTGAAGCCCAGGAGACGGAGCGCGCCCGGATCGGCAGGGAGCTTCACGACGATATCAATCAGCGGCTCGCGATGTTGGCAGTCGACCTGGAACAATTACAAGAGAATCCGTATGAGATCGAAGGGCGCGTGCAGGAACTCCGAAGGCAGATGCTGGAGATTTCGAACGACGTACAGGCTTTATCGCACGATTTGCACTCTTCCAAGCTGGAATATCTGGGTGTTGCAGCAGGCATAAGGAGCTGGTGCAGGGAATTTGCCGAGCGGCAGAGAATGGAGATTGACTTCAAGAGTAGCGTGCAGAGCGTTCTGCCAATCGAGATCGGGCGCACGCTGTTTCGAGTTCTGCAGGAAGCGGTGCATAACGCCAGCAAGTACAGCGGAGTGAAGAGGGTTGAAGTGCGACTGGAGGAACAGTCAGGCGAGATACACCTGATCATCAGCGATCTGGGCAAAGGCTTCGAAGTCGGACGCGCATTGCAGAATAAAGGTCTGGGTCTCACCAGCATGCAAGAGCGAGTCCGGCTGCTGAATGGCACGATTCTGATTGAATCGAAACCGATGGGGGGAACGAGAATCCACGTTCGCGTCCCCAATGAGTCAGAACAGCGACTGAGGCTGGCGGCAGGGTAGCCGGTTTACAGCAAAGCAACCCCCAGGCGGATGCGGGAGACAATTTCCCTACCCTATCGATATTCCTGACAACATTGACTTCCCCTTTGCCGGCCATTAGTCTCATTGCGTCGTTAAGTTCTCTCCAAAAGTAGGAACGCGCGTCTTTGCCGCTGGGCGAAGACAGGGAAGCGGGTGCAAATCCCGCGCTGCCGCGCAACTGTAAGCGAGGACATTGCCCTCGGCCACTGGGAAATTCCGGGAAGGCCGCGGACGAATCCGGATCATCGCATCCTCACTCGCGAAGCCAGGAGACCGGCGCGCTCCATCGATCTGAACCTCTTTCGCGTGCCAAGGAGGATGGAATGCGCGTACTCGCTGGTTTCTTTTTCTCTCTGCTTTTTTTCCCGACGGCGCTTGCCGCTGATCTCAACATTAAAGTCGTGGACCCACAGTCTGCCGCCGTGTCGGGGGCACAGATTGCGCTTTTGTGCGGAGCGCGGAAGAAAGATGTTGTCGCTCTTCGAGCCACTTCTGCCGAGGGTACTGCGACGCTTTTCGCTGCCGAAATCCCAACTTCTGGCAAAACCGGCCAGAAGTGGGGCACGCCATTGGCTGACTCCTGTCAGATACGCGTCCGAGCTGCGGGATTTGCAGAGGAGATTGTCTCTGTTTCCGGAGAGGCGGAGCTGAAGGTTGTTTTGCGGCTCGCTACGGCTTCACAAACTGTGGTGGTGACGGCGACGCGGGCGCCGGTGCCTGGGGAAGAAACCGGGACAGATGTGGAGGTGCTGATCGGTTCTCAACTGATTACGATGCAGCCTACGGCAGCTTCCGATGCCGTGCGCTTTCTTCCGGGGGCTATCGTCAATGACTCCGGGCAGCGCGGGGGGCTGACGTCGTTGTTCGTGCGCGGGGGGGAGTCGCGGTACAACAAGGTGATCGTAGATGGCGTGACCGTGAATGAGCCTGGCGGGACTTTTGACTTCGGTACGCTTCCGCTCGAGCAGGCGGATCGCATGGAGTTCGTACGTGGCGCCCAGAGCACGCTCTACGGTTCGGATGCCATGACCAGCGTCGTACAGGTGTGGACTCGCACGGGGAGCACAGCTCTTCCGGAACTGCGGTTCGGCGCCGACGGCGGAAACTTCTCGACGGCTCATGGATACGCCTCGCTCGCCGGAGCTCGTGGAGCCTTCGATTACAACCTGTTCGGAAGCCAGTTCAACACGGAAGGATCCGACATTAACAGTGCGTTTTCCGATTCGCTGCAAGGAGCGAACGTCGGGGCTGCGCTCGGTGATCATGCATCTCTGCGGTTACGCGTGCGTCATTCCAACAGCCATACCGGAGTACCGGGCGAATGGAATTTCAATGGATACGTGCCGCCGGTGCCGGTGAATGGATTTTCTGAGCCTTATGAGCCGCTGCCGCCGAATCCCTATGACTGGTCGCAGCTGAATAGTCTTCTGGGGAGTGCGGAACTCACGCTGGCTGCGCCCAATGGCTGGCAGCACCGGTTTAGCGGATTTGACTATCTGTACCGGTATTACGAATTGAATCCGGGCGATCCGCGGCGGGTGAACACGCAAGATTGTGGATTCGGCGGGCCTTCAGTTCCCTGCGGGATTGATTTCGCTTCCAACGAGGTCGATCACATCAACCGCGCGGGCTTTGAATATCAGGGCGACCATTCAGTGCGAGCTTGGGCTCACACTACGTTTGGATATCGGGTGGAGAACGAAAATGGATTCGTGGGAAATGTTGCTTACGGTCCGCAGACGCATGGGCAGCGACTGAATAATGACTTTTACGTGCAGCAACAAGTCACGTGGAAGACGCTTACCGCGATTGTGGGCGGCCGCCTGGTTCACAACAGCGAGTTCGGGAATACAGGCGTGCCGCGGATTGCGCTGACCTGGCAGGCATTGCGGGGTGGAGAGCGCTTCTCGGGCACACGTCTGCGCTTTTCCTACAGCGGCGGGTTCAAGGAACCGCGGCTGGAAGAGACTTTCGCCGGGCCTCCGTACACACAGCCTAATCCTGGACTGAAGCCGGAGCGTCTGCGCGCCTTCGAGGCGGGGTTGCAGCAGGAATTCTTCCAAGGAAAATACGAACTCAGCGCGACCTACTTTAACAACCTGTTTCACGACCAGATCAATTACGTGACCGTGGACCCGATAACCTTCGTCGGCGAATACGTGAACGTGAATCGCGCTTTCGCGCATGGTGCGGAGGTGGTGGTGCGCGCGAAGCTTCGCTCGTCGCTTCTGCTTAACGCCGCATATACGTATATCTCCTCGCAGTATCTGGACAACCCGGCGCCGTTCGATCCTGTGTACGATCCCGGGCAGCCGCTCCTACGGCGGCCGAAGCATTCCGCCACTACTACGCTTGCATACCTAGGCAGTCGCTGGGGAGCGACGCTGGGAGGAAGCTTCGTTGATCGGCGCTCCGATAGTGATTTCTTCGGGTTCGGTTTTGACCATGCGGCCGGATATGTTCGCGCCGATATGGGTGGGTGGTATGCGGTGAATTCGCATGTCACTACGTATGTGAACTTCGAGAATGTGCTGGATCGACGGTATAACGAAGTGGTGGGATATCCGGCTTTGCCGGTTAATTTTCGGGCGGGGATTCGGTTTCGGGTGGGGGGAGAGTAGCGGACACTAGCGGTCTGTTCGCTCGGGTCGCCACCGTAAAATCCCCACTTGTGGCAAAGGCAGCCGGAAGTGAGGCACCCCTTGCTTTCGCGGACGACGGCGTCCGCCCCTACACGAGCAATTTATTCCCCAGGCGTGGGGTGAAATGCGACAATAGAAGTTCTTCCCATGGCCACTTCTTTGACTTCTGCTTTCTCTCTGGAGACTATCCGGCAGCACGGACTTACGCCTGACGAATACGAAAAGATCAGGCAACTTCTTGGCGGGCGCGAGCCAACGATTACCGAACTAGGCATCTTCAGCGTGATGTGGAGCGAGCACTGCTCCTATAAATCGTCGCGCGTCCATTTGAAGCGGCTGCCGACGCGCAGCAAGCGCGTGCTGCAGGGGCCCGGGGAGAACGCCGGGATCATCGATATTGGGGATGGGTGGGCTTGCGCGTTCAAGATCGAGTCGCACAATCATCCGTCGTTTATTGAGCCGTTTCAGGGGGCTACTACCGGTGTGGGGGGAATTCTGCGCGACATTTTCACGATGGGCGCACGGCCCGTGGCGGTGATGGATTCGCTGCGGTTTGGGCCGATCGTCGCAAGCAAAGATGTTTCGCGAAAGGATCTTCACAAGAACCACTCCATCATGGACGGGGTGATTAGTGGGGTCGCGTCATATGGCAACTGCTTCGGTGTCCCGAACCTTGGCGGGGAGACTAAGTTTGAGGCCTGCTACTCCGGCAATCCGCTGGTCAACGCGTTTGCGCTTGGACTGGTGAAGAAGAATGAGATCTTCTACGCGCGGGCGGCTGGTGAAGGCAATCCGGTCATTTACGTTGGCGCGAAGACCGGGCGTGACGGAATCCACGGCGCGACGATGGCGAGCGAGGAGTTCAGCGAGGCTTCGGAGGCGAAGCGTCCAAATGTGCAGGTGGGCGATCCTTTCCTGGAGAAGTTGCTGCTGGAGGCGTGCCTTGAAGCGATGCAGACCGGGGCCATTGTAGGCATTCAGGACATGGGGGCTGCGGGGCTGACATGCTCGACCTGTGAGATGGGCGGGCGGGGCGGCGTGGGGATCGAGATCGAGATGGATCGTGTGCCGCAGCGCGAGACGGGGATGACTCCGTACGAGATCATGCTGAGCGAGTCGCAGGAGCGCATGCTGCTGGTTGCGCAGAAGGGACGCGAACAGGAAGTATTCCGCGTATTTGAGAAGTGGGGCCTGGATGCGGTCGAGGTCGGGAAGGTCACGACGGACAACAAGCTGCGCGTGCTGGAGCACGGGAAGATTGTGGCGGAGATTCCAAATCCGGCGCTCACGGACGAGGCTCCGGTGTACAAGCGGCCGTTGGCGCGGTGGGAGCCTCGGGTGCCGCGGGAAATGCCCGAGAATATTCAGCTCGGACAAAAGGGAGATTTGACCGGTACTCTGAAGCGGCTTCTTGCGTCGCCTAACATTTGCGGCAAGCGGTGGGTGTGGCAGCAGTACGACCACATGGTGCAGACCAATACCGTGGAGGCTCCGGGCGCGGGCGATGCGGGAGTGATCCGCATCAAAGGTACGCAACGCGGGCTGGCGATGTCGCTCGACGGTAACGGGCGCTGGTGTTACCTGGATCCGAAGCTGGGAGCCGAGCATGCCGTTGCCGAGGCAGCCCGGAAGGTGGCGTGTGCGGGCGCGACGCCGGTGGGAGCCACGAATTGCCTGAATTTCGGGAATCCCGAGAAGCCACACATCATGTGGCAGTTCTCGCAGACGATCGACGGGATGACCAAGGCTTGCGAGGAACTGGAGATACCGATCACGGGTGGCAACGTCAGCTTCTATAACGAGACTCTGGGTGAGGGAATTTATCCGACGCCGGTGCTCGGAGTGGTGGGGATTCTCGAAGACGTGCATAAGGCCGCGAAGATGCACTTCGCTGCTTCCGGACGCACGATTGTGCTATTGCGCGGCGGGGAGGCGGGGGATATCACTGACGCCGAAACGGAGTTTGGGTCGTCGGAGTACGCGAAGGAAGTTCTAAGGGCGTTGTGGGGATATCCGCCAGAGCTTGATCTGGAGAAGGAAGCGGCCCTGCAGAAGGCGCTGATTGAAATGGTGCAGCAGGGATTGCTGGATTCGGCGCATGACTGCTCGGATGGCGGGATTGCGGTGGCACTAGCGGAGAAGAGCTTTCCTGGTGGCATCGGGGCACGCGTGAATCTGGAGTCGGGCGGGCTGTTTGCTGAGTACGTGCTGTTTGGCGAGGATGCCAGCCGGGTGCTGGTATCGTGCACCCCGGAGAGCCTGGCGCGAATCAAAGAAATAGCGGGGCGGAACGGGATCGCGGCCGACGTCATCGGGGAAACGATTCCGGAGAAGTTGGAAATTTCATTGGATGGAACCGTCGTTGTCTCGGGTACAGTGTCGGAGTTGATTGCGGTTTACGAAGGGGCACTCGAGGCTGCACTGCGGACGGATGTGGAGTTGGTGGCAGCGGACTAGGGGGAACTCGGTTCGCCGGACAGCCGAGGCGACTGTCCGCACAAGTTTACTGCGCGCAGGTTGTATAGGTTCTCCGGCGCCGAAAAACGGCGCCTCAGGATGACAAAATAACAAGGTCTCATGGTGACTAACGACAAATTTCATGATGAGTGCGGCGTGGTCGCGATTTTCGCGCACCCGGAGGCGGAGAAGCTGGCTTACCTTGGACTGCACGCGCTGCAGCATCGGGGGCAAGAGTCGGCGGGGATCGTTACGTCTGACGGGCTGACTTCGCGGGCACATAAGGCCATGGGCTCGGTGGCGGACATCTTCACCGAAGAAGTGCTGGCGAAGATCGGCGGAACGCTGGCGATCGGGCATACGCGGTACTCGACGGCGGGCGACTCGGCGCTGCTGAATGCGCAGCCGATTCTCGTGCAATCGAATAAAGGCGCCATCGCGGTTGCGCACAACGGGAATCTGGTGAACGCGACGCAGATTCGGGCGCGACTCGAGAGCCAGGGATCGATTTTCCAGACCAACAGCGATACGGAAGTGATCGTTCACCTGATTGCCTTGTCGAAGGAACAAACCCTGCCCGAGGCGATGGCTGATGCCTTGCGGCGGGTGGATGGTGCGTTTTCGCTGGTGATGATGAGCAATGACCGGATTTTCGCGGTGCGCGATCCGCGAGGATTCCGGCCCCTGGCGATGGGGCGCATTCCGGCGCTGGAAGAACAGAAGCGCGACACTATCGTGTTCGCGTCGGAGACTTGCGCCTTCGATTTGATCGGGGCCGAGTACATTCGGGACGTGAAGCCGGGAGAGCTTGTGATCGTCAGTGCGGAGGGGATCAGTTCGCGGTTTTACGCGACGTCCGCGCCGCAGTCGAGCTGCATTTTTGAGCACGTATATTTTTCGCGGCCCGACAGCCTCGTGTTCGGACGGTCGGTGCAGACCAGCCGCGAGGAACTGGGACGGCAACTAGCGCGGGAGACCGGCGTGGAAGCTGATCTGGTTGTGCCGGTGCCAGATTCGGGCGTGACTGCGGCGGTGGGATACGCCGCCGAGAGCGGGATTCCGTTTCGCTTTGCGCTGATCCGCAATCACTACGTTGGACGTACGTTCATTGAGCCGAGCCAGAGCGTGCGGGATTTTGGCGTGAAGCTGAAGCTGAATCCGGTGCGGTCTTTGTTGCAAGGCAAGCGCGTGGTGCTCATCGATGACTCCATCGTGCGTGGGACTACCAGCCGGAAGATCGTACGCATGATCCGGAATGCGGGCGCGAAGGAAGTACATATGCGGATTTCTTGTCCGCCAACGATTTCGCCCTGTTACTACGGCGTGGATACCCCATCGCGGAAGCAGCTTATCGCGGCGAATAAATCGGTCGAGGAGATTCGCGAATATATCGGGGCGGACTCGCTGGCGTATCTGTCGCTTGAGGGGCTGAAGAAGGCCTGCGGCGAAGGGGACAAGATTTCGTATTGCTCCGCGTGCTACACGGGGAAATATCCTACGGACATTGTTGACGTGGATGAGATTCAGCCGGCGACAGTCAGACGGTAAATCCTCACATCCCGGCTGTAGGAATCCCACTTCTGGCAACTTTGGGCAGAAGTGGGGCACCCCGCACCTTTCACTTAGCGTTTACAACTAATCGTTAAGTTATCGGCTTTTGCGCTATCGCTACTCGTGGGATCGATTGCAGGTCGGGTCTTATTTGCGCGTTTTGCCAGCCTTGCAGTAGCTTTCCCACTTCATCGGCGATCGTGCCGCTGATTTCCATTACTAGCCATCCGCCGGGCCTGAGGAGTGCGTGCGCCTGTGGGATCAGACGGGCGATCACTTCGGTTCCTACTGGTCCGGCAAAGACCGCGCTGCGCGGCTCGAATTTGCGGACCTCCAGCTGAACGGTGTCTTCTTCGGATTCGCCGACGTAGGGTGGATTTGAAACTACGAAGTCAAACTCTCCGGGCAAGCCTTCCAGCAAATCTGTCTGGTGAAAGTGAATTCTCCGCTCCAGCTGATGGCGTGCTGCATTGGCGCGGGCGACCTCGAGCGCGGTGGGAGAAAGGTCGGTTGCGTGGATCTCGGCGCTGGGCAGTTCTTTCGCGAGCGCAAGGGCAATGCAGCCAGAGCCGGTGCCTACGTCGACGAATCGCAGTTTATCTGATGCCTGGGATCCAGAGCTTGACGCTAGTTCGAGAACTGTTTCGTTTACATGCTCGGTTTCGGGGCGAGGGATCAGCACTGCGGGAGTGACGATCAGATCCATACCCCAGAATTCCTGGTGACCGGTGATGTATTGTGCCGGGACGCCTCGCGATCTTTCCGCCAGCGCCGCTTCGTAGCGGGATTCTTCACCGGGTGTTAGTTCGCGCTCGGGATGGGCGAAGAGATGGGCGCGATCGCAATTGAGGGTGAACATTAGAAGCAGCTCGGCGTTCATCCGCGGGGAGGGGACATGTTGGGCATTCAGGCTCGTTATTGCGGCCGCCAAGGAGTCTTTTAGCTGCACTCGAACATTTCACCACAGGGGGCACTGAGGGGCACAGAGGGACTTCATATCTCTTGGATGCGTGCTTTCCCAGTGCCCTCTGGCTGAAAGTTTGAACGCAGAGTACGCGGAGAACATCCGCCGAGTTCGCTGAGAAAACCTTAAGTCCCACTTGGGCTACTGCAGGTCTGGATTCAGGCGCAATATCTCTGCGTTGAGGACTGTCGCGAACGCGACCCAGGCGGCATAGGGAACGAACGCATAAGCAGCGGTGCGGTCTACTTTGTGGGCGGCGGCGATGTAACCAATGATGCTGCCTTCGAGCGCAAAGATGTCGGCGAGGGCCAGCACTGGACTACGCTGTTTAAAGAAAAGCTTTGACCACTGCGCATTGGCGGCGAGTTGGGAGATCCATAGGCGGAGTGCCTTGTCCCGGTGTGGCGATGGGGCGGCGCTCCAGACACGCCATCCTGAGTAGGCGATCAGGACGTAGAGAGTGGTCCACGCAACGGGAAACACTTTGTCCGGCGGCGTGAAACTGGGCTTGCGGAGACTGCGGTACCATTCGTCACGGTTGCCGCGGCTGTAGCGAGAGCCGTACCAGGCCGCCCCGGCGGTGGCTAGACCGAATCCGGCGAGGGCGAGAAGGGATGCCTTGCTTGTTTTCGACATGACGTTCTTAGGTGTAGAACCGTGCGCGCCGGTTGCTTAGGGTTGTGCCCGTCTCTGCCATTCGTTGGCAATGTAGATCATCTGGCCGATGTGGTGCTGCATGTGGGCTACGCATTCGATGACGATGTCGAGGCGCGTCTTGCATTCTGTGCCGACGGCTGAATACGCTTTTGCCCAATCCGTGGGCGATTGGGCGCGAATCGTCTCCATCACCATTGCGACGGCAGCATCGAGCCTCTTCGAAGTTTCCTCTTTCGAAGGGGGAGTCGCATCGGTGAATTCCCGCTCGCGGTCGCGGGTGTATCCGGAATTCGCGATTTGCGCCCCGATGTAGTAGTTCAGGTTGCCGGTCAGGTGGAGAACCAGATGACCGAAACTGTTGCCGTACGGAAATGGCTTGGTCCAGAACTGTTTCTCGGTCAGTGGGGTGGCTAGTTCGCGGATGCGGACCAAGTTCGCGGTAAAGCGGCCAGCTAGAACGTCGCATAAGATTGCGTTTAGATCCGACATTGTTTCTGTTCACCTAGCCCAACGGGCTTGCTCGGGGGTACAGCAACGCCCTCGAACTGCACTCCGTCGAAAAATCCCCCCATTAATCTCACTCTGCCAGCCATCTCAACATGAAACTTAAACCACGCTGGCGGCTTCCTGCTTCAGTTTTTCGGCCTGGTAGTGTGTGATCAGCGCTTCGATCAGCGGCTGGATCTTGCCGTCCATCACAGAATCGAGTTGATGGATGGTGAAGCCGATGCGGTGATCGGTCAGGCGGTTCTGCGGGAAGTTGTAGGTACGGATCTTCTCGCTGCGGTCGCCAGACTTCACCATCGCGCGGCGCTCTTTGGCGAGGGCTTCCTGCTGCTTCTCCATCTCGATCTCGTAGAGGCGGGCGCGCAGCACGCGCATGCCTTTTTCGCGGTTCTTGATCTGGGATTTCTCGTCCTGACAACTCACGACAGTGTTGGTGGGAATGTGCGTGATGCGCACGGCGGAATAGGTTGTGTTGACCGACTGGCCTCCGGGGCCGGAGGAGCAGAAGGTGTCGATGCGCAGATCTTTGGCTTCGATCTTGATGTCGACGTCTTCGGCCTCGGGCAGCACGGCGACTGTGACGGCGGAAGTGTGGACGCGACCCTGCTGCTCGGTGGCGGGCACACGCTGCACGCGGTGCACGCCGCTTTCGTATTTCAGCTGCGAATAGACACGGTTGCCTTCGATGATGGCGATGACTTCTTTCAGGCCGCCGACCGAGGATTCTGATGTGGAGAGCACCTCGACCTTCCAGCGCTGCGATTCCGCGTAACGGGTATACATGCGGAAGATCTCGGCCGCGAAGAGCGTGGCTTCGTCGCCGCCAGTGCCGGCGCGGATTTCGAGGATGACGTTCTTTTCGTCGTTGGGATCTTTGGGGAGGAGGAGGAGTTTCAATTCTTCTTGGACGCCAGTAACCCGCGACTCGAGTTTTTCAAGTTCTTCCTGCGCGTAGGCGCGCATGTCGGCGTCTTTCTCTTCGAGCAGCAAGGCTTTGCTGTCGGCGATGCCCTTTTTCAGATCCTTATACTCGCGATATTTTTCGACGACGGGCGAAAGTTCGCTGTGCGCCTTGGCAGTCTTCTGGTATTTCGCGGAGTCGTTGATGGTCTCTGGCGAGGCTAGGGCTTGGGTGAGATCTTCGTAGCGGGCTTCGATTTGGTCTAGTCTCTCAAACATCGTCGTTGGTCGTTCGTCGTTCGTCGTTGGCTTTTCGTTTCACGCTGCCTTTTCACTTATTGAATTAATTAAGCCATTTAAGCAGCGGCCGATGGCGTCTGACGACGCTAACAACTCTTTCCCTTCTTCTGGCCGTATGTATTGTAATTCCTGCGTAATCATTAATCGCGTCTGTACTTCAAACTTGATCCTCTTGCATGCAAAAGAAAATTCCTGAATTCGCGATCCAATCGGTGCCCCTTGCCTTCGGCAATGTTGCTCGGCACCGAAGCTGCCGCTCGTCGCAGTTGCTGGCTTAAGGTGGAGCTCATGCTTGGGGAAACCGCCTGTCACCCGGTAAACGGCCACAGCAAACTTCATCGCCTCCTGCCAAACTCTAAGATCTGTGAGTGAGGATGGCATCAAGCCTCCAATCATCACTGTAGACGCGCAGCCCGACAAGGCCAACGACTAACGACCATCGACTAAAGATGCTTTTCCGAGTTGGGAACAGTATTCGCGGCGGGGCCGCTAGGCGATTACCAGTTCGCCGCCGTGCTCCTTTTCGAGGGCCATGGCCTGGTCGAGGGCGGTGATGGCGCATTGGGCCTGGTCGTCTGACGGAGGCTTCGTGGTGATGCGTTGCAGCCAAAGTCCGGGCGCGGTCATCAGCGCGAAGAGTGATCCGCGGTGTTTGGCGGCGAAGCGGATGATCTCGTAGGAGACACCGGCGATAATCGGCAGCAACGCGATGCGCGATGCAAAACGCGCCCAGAACGTGGTGAACGGGACCAGCATGTAGAAACCGATCGAGATCAGCATCACGGTCATCAGAAAGCTGGTGCCGCAGCGCGGGTGGAACGTCGGATATTTCTGGACGGCTGTGGTGGTCAACCGGTCACCGTTCTCGAAGGCGAAGACCGTTTTGTGCTCCGCGCCGTGATACTCGTAGACGCGGCGAATATCTTTCCAGAGCGAGACGCCCCAAATGAACAGCAGGAACAAAGCGAGGCGGATGGCGCCGTCGACCAGGTTGAAGATGATGCGGCCGCCCAGGGCGGGGTCGATTTTCTTCAGCTCCGTTGCCGCCAGCAACGGGATGTACTTGTACATGAAGATGAAGAAGGCGAGGGAGAGGATTACGTTGAGGGCGGCCAGCCAGCCGCTGATGGCGGCGGCTTTTTCGCGGCCTTTGATAGCTTCCGGCTTAGTGGACCGTTCCGCCTCGCTTCCCTTCGGCGGGACGAGCGAGGCGCCCGTCTCTACACGGTTCTTCTCTGCTTCATTCCCTTCTTGCATTACGTCTTCGATGGCTACATTCGCCGAGAATTTCAGGGCCCGGTAGCCCAGCGTCATCGCATAGCCTAGCGTCATCACTCCACGAACTATGGGCCACCCCATCCATTTGTGTTTTTCGGACGGGCGCTCCAGCGGCTCGCTCATGGTGACGACTTCACCCGAAGGCTTGCGGCATGCAATTGCCCAGGCGTGCGGGGAGCGCATCATTACGCCCTCGAGCACGGCTTGGCCGCCGACCAGGGTTTCTTCTCCGCTTTCGAGGGCGGGAAGAAGCTGGATGGCAGCCAGAAATCGCAGGTAATTTCGCAGAAATCGCACGATGATTAGATGCTTCAGGTGGAGCAAAAGTCCCATATCAGGGTACCACAGGGAACCCATCCCCTTTCGACATCGGGCTATGGCCGCGAGGACTGTTGCTTGGCGAGTTCTGCGTGAAAAGCTTGTTCGCGGTCAGCGACATAATCCTTGTAACCTGCTGGATCGACAAAGGGATTGGACGGTGTCTTCCCTGCACGCGCGAACTTTTCGGTCATTCCATAGTAGCCGCCGTGCGCTCCCAGAAACACGTCGCAGGGTAAGGATTTGAGCATCTGAAAGGTGTGTTCATAGTCCTGGGCAATCTGCGGATAACGCGAGTTGCGGACCAGTTTGTATCCGGGATTCACGTTCGGACTGCCGACGATAACGACGTTGTCAGCCTTGCCTTCATCGTGGACCTGCAGGGTCCAGGTTGTGCATCCCTTGGTATGACCGGCGGTGAGGTGAGCGGTCAGCACGACATCCCCGAGCCGGACTTCATCGCCATCGTGCAGAACGCGATCGACCTTTGCCGGCTTGAAGAGAAATGCCTGTGAACTGCGGTACTGAAAATCACTTCGCCCGCCGTCCTCGACTACGGGTACGTCGCCCTCCATCACCATGTACTTCGCGCCGGTCAGTTGCTTGATGAGCGCGCTGCCCGCACAGTGATCGAAGTGGCCATGACTGATCAGCAGGATCTTGATATCACCGAAGCGGAATCCGAGGCTTTCGACGTTCTTCTTGATCATCGGGACGGAGCTTTCGAGGTTGCTGTTGATCAGGATGTGTCCCTGAGCGGTTGTGATAAGGAACGACGCCAGGTCTTTACTTCCTACGTAGTACACGTTCGCAATGATCTTGTGTGGAGGGAAGGGTGCGATCCAGTCCGGGTTCTGTTGCGCCTTTGACATTGCGGAGCAAGCGATGCATAGGAGGAGGGTGCGGAAGAGCATTTAGGGAGAGTATGACACTTTCACTACCGAGGTCTACGCATTCAGCAATCGCGACATGGAAAGCGTGCGTGCGGTATACAAACCTTCGCTACGAACACCCCTCGCTTCGCTTCGAGGCGGGACGGACGAGGGCGTCCGTCTGTATATGATCGTGGCAGCTGCGAGTACTTTGGACACGTTACCGGCGTGCCAGCCACGGTGGGGCCATTCACAATCACGGCATTTCAGTAGAAACTAGGAGCATGGCAGGGGAATCCGCGAAACCAAAAGATACGTTGAAGGTGGAGAAGGTTTCTCTGCTCGTGCTGACGCTTTGCATTGTGGTGCTGGTGTACGTGCTGGTGGCACGTCCTTTCTAGATTTCCTGAAAGATCATCCTTCGGATTGAGGCTACCGGTATGCGGACGTTCGTTTTCTGACGAGCGGCTATAACTGTATCTGAGCCTAGCTGCTGAACTCTAACGATTCACGAGTTAGAAAATCCCGGTTTTAAGTCTCTTCAAGTCGGTTTCACTGCCTTTGAATTCGGCATTATCGGCTTTCGAGTATTGCGGCGAAGAAACCGTCGCAGGGATGAATGCCCGGGACAGTGCGCAGGTATGGACCTCGGGTGAGCGAACCGGGGTCGGGCCAGGTCAGGGCTCCGGTGGTTTTCAGGTGATCGAGTTCTTTGCGGCAATCTCGCAGGAACAGGTTTGGATCCTCTTTTAGCAGCTGCCCGATCACGTCCTCGTTTTCTTCCTTCTCTAGAGAACAGGTGGAATAGATGAGGCGGCCTGCAGGCTTCAGGTGCTGGACGGCCGAGCGCAGGATCGCTAGCTGGCGATTGTGCAGTTGTGGGAGATCTTCAGGTTTCAGCCGCCACTTGATTTCGGGATTGCGGGCGAGCGTGCCTGTACCGGAGCATGGGGCATCGACAAGGATGCGGGCGAATGTCTGCGCTAGCGGGAGGTTCCGGGCGTCGGCGGTGAGGATTTGGATTCGTTGGGAATTTTCGCCGAGGAGTTTCCGCATGAGGTGGGCGCGGTGTGGATGGATTTCTACGGCGGTGATGGCGGCTCCGGGATTCTGATCGGCTATTGCCAGGGTTTTGCCGCCGGGGGCAGCGCAGCAATCCAAAATTCTATCGTGAGCGGAGCCGATTAGAGCGGCGATTAGCTGCGAGGCTTCGTCCTGGATTGCAACTTGGCCGTTGCGAAAAGATTCCGTCTTCGTGATATTGCCCGAGATCACCCGGCGAGCGGAGGTTAGAACACTGCCGGGGGACAGTGAGATTCCTTCTGCGGACAGTTTCGATTCTGCGTCCGGGGCGCGCAGGCGGATGGTTGTCTGGGGGATGGATTGGTTTTGCCGGCAGATGTTCTGGGCTGCCTCCACATCATAGTGAGCCATCCAGCGTTCTACTAGCCAGAGAGGATGGGCTTGAGCCTCGGAAAGGGTCTCCGGGGATGGACTCACCACCGGGGGCACCCTTCGACCTTGCTCAGGGTTAGCAGGGGAACACAGGGGAGTCGTTGATAGTTTGCGCAGGACTGCGTTGACGAAAGAGGCCGCGGAGCGTTTGCGGGCGCGCTTCACCAGTTCGACGCTTTCGTGGAGGGCGGCTCGGACGGGGACTTTTGTCAGCCATCCGAGCTGGTAGCCAGCGATACGAAGGGCGGTCAGAACTTCGAGGTCGAGCTTCTTCAGAGGTTGAGAGGAGGCTTGCTTGATTGCGCTATCCAAAAGGGATTGCCAGCGGAGAGTTCCCATGACCAACTCCGTGGCGAGGGCGTGATCGGGGGTGGAGAGCTTCTCGTATCTTGCGGAATGGAGGAGTTCGGATGCGTAGGAGGATTCGCGCTCTACACGCAGGAGGATGTCGAAAGCGGCGGCGCGGGCGGGGGAGACGGGCATGGGGTGATTGTACGGGGAGGGACGGCTGGTCATACATGGCGGCTGGTGGGGCGGAGCTGGCGTTTTGCGGAATGCAAAAGCTAGCCGCAGAGAACGCGGAGAAAATCCTCGGAGGCCGCGGAGATTGGGCCTGAGCGGGGACTTACATGGCGGATAACTTGGCGCGCGTTCGTGCTGCGATGCGAACTCCAGCGGAATCGAGTGTCTTGGCGCTCGCACGGACCCTTTGACTGCGCTCAGGGCTGGGTCCGTCCCTACACATCCTCTTGACTGGTACGATTAGCTCAATGAAATCGATCATTGTTGGGACGGCGGGGCATATTGATCACGGGAAGACCGCGCTGGTCAAGGCATTGACGGGAATCGATGCCGACCGGCTGGCGGAGGAGAAGCGGCGGGGCATCACCATCGATCTTGGTTTTGCGCACATGAGCCTGCCTGCCGCGGACGGGGACACATTGCAGATTGGATTTGTGGATGTGCCGGGGCACGAGCGGTTTGTACGTAACATGCTTGCCGGGGTGGGGGGGGTCGATCTCGTGCTCCTGGTTATTGCGGCCGACGAATCGATCAAGCCGCAAACGCGGGAGCACTTCGACATCCTGCAACTGCTGGGCGTGAAGCGCGGGATCACCGTGCTGACTAAATCTGATGCAGTCGACGCCGAAATGCTGGATGTGGTGCGTCTGGAGGTGGAGGAGTTTCTGCGAGGGACTTTTCTCGAGAGTCCGAGTGCTCCCATTATCGCGGTGAGTTCCCTGACTGGGGCGGGGCTGGAGGATTTGAAGCGCGCCCTCGCGAGGGCGGCCCGACAGGTCGAGCCTCGGGATGCTCATTCGCTGGCGCGTCTGCCGATCGATCGCGTGTTCACGATGAAAGGATTTGGCACCGTCGTGACGGGGACTCTGATCTCGGGCACGATTCGCCGCGAAGATGAATTGGAATTGTTCCCATCCGGACAAAGGGTCCGGGTGCGGGGGATTCAGGTACATGGATTGGCGGCGGAGCGTGCGTTGGCGGGACAGCGCACCGCGCTGAATCTGGCGGGAGCCACCACTGAGGATCTCGCCCGGGGGATGACTCTTGCGCGGGCCGGGACCCTCAGGGCTACGCGCATGGTCGACGTGCATTTGCGGCTGCTGGCTTCTGCGCCTCGGATTTTGAAGGATCGGGCAAGAGTGCACTTTCACGCGCATTCGATGGAGGCAATTGGGGAGATAGTGTTCCAGCGATCGGCCCCCCTTAATCCGCAGGGAATGAAGGTGGCGCCGGGCGGGGAAGCGTTCGCGCGCATCCGGCTACCGGGGCCCGTGCTAATGCTTCCGGGCGACCGCTTCATTCTGCGGCAGTTCTCTCCGGTGGTGACGATCGGCGGGGGAGTGGTGCTTGATGCTGCGCCCATCCCCAAATTCAAACAGGTGACGGTGGACGTGCTGCTGCAACATGCGTTGGCAGGGAAGGTGGCAGAGATGCTGGCAGTCCGCGTGGCACGGCGGTGGTATCAGGGGCTGACGATGGCCCAGGCAGTGGCTGAAACAGGGTTGCAGCAGGAAGCGATTCAGAAACACATGGCCGGGGCGCTTGCGGATGGAACCCTGCTGAGGTTCGGTGATCTCTTCTTTGATTCCGGGATGATGTCGGCGCTCACCATACTTATTCCGCAAACGCTCGCGCTTTTCCACGAAAAAAATCCTTTGGTGCCGGGTATGGCAAAAGAGACGCTGCGGGAACAATACACGCTCAGTCCGGAGGTCTTCACGGCGGTGCTCGACCGTCTGGTTCGAGAGAAGAAGGCAGAGGTCGCTGGTGAACATGTGCGCATTCCCGGGCGGGGTGTGGTGATGAAGGATGAGGAGGCGGAATCGAAGAAGAAGATCGAAGAGGCTTTTGCATCCGCGGGATTGAAAGTTCCGGCACTGCACGAGGTACTGGCGGGGCTGAAGATCGATAAAGGACGCGCGCAGAAGATTGTGACGCTGCTGCTGCGAGATCGGGTGCTGGTAAAGATTTCCGACGAACTTGTGTTTCATCGCAGCGCCCTCGAACAACTGCGTGGACAGATTGCTGCGCGGAAGACCAAGTCGGCAATGATTGATGTCGCAGCGTTCAAGGAAATGACTGGCGTCAGCCGCAAGTATGCGATTCCTTTACTCGAGTACCTCGACCGTGAACGAGTAACGAAACGCGTGGGTGACGCGCGGCAGATCCTCTAATCGAAGATGTACTCCTGAGAGGCGAATGGACCGCCGTAATGACCTCTCGTAACCTGTCACTTCCGTGAATCGCCCGCTATGCTGAGGTCTCTCATCCTCAGGAGGTCTTCATGTTGTTCAACTTCGGGCCACGGGCCGGCACGTTCGCTCTGCTGAGTCTGGCTCTCTCAACGACTCTTGCTGTGGCGCAAGGGAACGGCCACGGTCATGACAAACACGATCGTGATGATGACGATCGCTGGCACGAGGGCGACTACGATCATGACCGCGACCACGATCACGGGAACGGGCACCATCACGGCCATGAACACTATGTGGACCATGACCGCGACATCCGCGGATGGTATCGGGCGCACTACAGTCATCTTCCGCCTGGACTCGCCAAGCGCGACCGATTGCCTCCGGGACTTGAACGGCAGTTGATAGTGAATGGGACGTTGCCTCCTGGGCTGCGCGGCAGGATGCAGCCGTGTCCGCGTGAGCTGCAAGTCATGCTTCCGCCTCCGCCTGCGAACTATGTGCATGTGGTGATTGGCGGGAACCTGGTGCTCTACAACCGGGCCAGTTTCCAGATTGCCGATGTATTTCATTTCGAGGTCAATTGACAAGGCGGCGCAGTACAGTCCCCGGCTGCCGGGAAGGCAAACTTCAGGCGCTGAAGCGCGGGTCAGTCCAGCGAATTGGCGGCACGAGTAAAACTCGTGCCCTTTTCGTTCTTGGCATCCTCAGATCCTTTCGATAAGCGACAACCACTATCCCCCAAGAACGCCGAAGCCGTTCCAGACTAGACCGTCAATTAGATAGCACTTGGAGCTTGCGCGCCTTCAAAATGGTGGGGACACGCAAGGGCTACTCGGTGTGCGTTACACTCGCTGGGTGTCCTCGCTTAGCGACCAGCTCGGTTTCAGCTTCCGCCCACCGGAGCGACAGGTGTGGAGAGTACGCGAGCTGGTTGCTTCGGTGCGCACGCATATTGAGCGCGAATATTCTGACGCCTGGGTGGAAGGGGAAATTTCGAACTTCCGCGCGCCGGAGTCCGGGCATCTCTACTTCACGCTCAAGGATGGCGACGCGCAGATTCGCGCGGTGATGTTCCGGTCGTCGGCGCGGCTGCTGCGGTTTCGTCCCGCGGACGGTTTGCAAGTTGTGGTGCGCGGGCGAGTGACTATCTACGAGGACCGCGGTGAGCTGCAGATATCTGCCGAGTACATTGAGCCCAAGGGGGCGGGATCGCTGCAGCTTGCCTTTGAACAACTCAAGGGGAAGCTTGAGGCCGAAGGACTGTTCGCGGCGGAGCGCAAGAAGCCGATTCCTTCGCTGCCGGCACGCATTGGGATTGTGACGTCGGTGCAGGGGGCGGCCCTGCGCGACATCCTCAACATTCTGCAGCGGCGCCATCACTCGGTGAACGTGCTGATCTTTCCTGCGCAGGTACAGGGAGACGCGGCATCGTTCGAAGTGGCGGCCGGAGTGCGGTTCTTCAATCAGCAGAAAATCGTCGAGGTGATCATCGTCGCGCGCGGAGGTGGTTCGGCGGAAGACCTGGCGTCATTCAACAACGAAGGGCTGGCACGCACAATAGCCACTTCCGAGATTCCGGTGATTTCGGCGATTGGGCACGAGACCGACTTCACGATCATTGATTTTGTCGCGGACCTGCGCGCGCCGACGCCCTCTGCGGCAGCCGAGTTGGTAATTCGGTCACGCCAGGAGATCGAGGAGAATGCCGCCGCGTTGCACGATCGTCTGGAGCGCGCGATGCGCTACCGGCTGCTGATGGGGCGTCAGGCCTGGACAGAACTTGCGCAGCATGGCGCATTCGGGCGAATGATGGAAGCGATTCGCCAGCAGCAGCAAAAGCTCGATGATCTCAACCATCGGATGGAATTGGCGGAACGAACGGTGCTCGAGAAATTGCGGCGACGATGGGAGGATATTTCTGCAGCGGTGCGCCACTACGATGTGCGGCTTGTGCTAGCCGGGATGCGGAAGGAACTCGACAGCCGAACGACCGCATTGGCGGGCGTGATGCGGAATGTGCTACTGCAGCATCGGGTTCGCAGCGAGCGATTGGAAACCGCGCTGCAGTCGCTCTCGCCGCTGGCAATCCTGGATCGCGGTTACGCGCTGGTTTTCGACCCCAATGGCAAGCTGCTGAAGGATGCGAAGGCGGTGAAGATCGGCGACGAAATCTCGGCGCGACTGGCACACGGGCAAATCCGGGCCTCGGTCACGAAAAAGCAGGAATCGTAATCGCAGCTCGAAGTTGCCTAAACGATTTTGTGCGTTTCCTGCTCGAACCGCGTTTCCGCTTGGTAAATTCGGCGTATCCCCTGCATTACAATGGAGTTTCGAAACGAGGAGCTAACCCGAGTGCTGCCGCTGATCGCAACACGGACGCAGGCCGCGTGGATCGCGCTGGACATTATTTTGGTTGCGCTGCTGATCTACCAGGTACTGGTCATGATTCGCGGCACGCGCGCGGTGCCCATGCTCGTGGGACTGATTGTGATCGCGCTCATGTTTTATTTTGCGCGAATCGGAGAGCTGACGACACTGAATTGGGTGGTGAGTCACGTCCTGCCCTACGTTGTGTTCGCGCTGATCGTGGTGTTCCAGTCGGAGATCCGTCACGTGCTGGCTGATCTGGGAAGACGGCTGTCTTTTCTGAGTGCGTCGCCGGCTGAGGGGGACGCTTACGACGACATTGTGCTTGCAGCGAATCTGTTTTCACAGCACCAGACGGGAGCACTGATCGTCATAGAGCGCGAAATCGGGCTGCGCACTCACATTGAGAGCGGGGTGCCGCTGGACGCGCGCCTTTCTTATGATCTGCTGGCGACGATTTTTCGTCCGAGCGCGCCGCTGCATGATGGGGCGGTAATTATCCAGAAGGACCGCGTGGCCGCGGCGGCGTGCTTTCTGCCTTTGTCAATGAATCCGTTGCTTTCGACGCAGCTGGGGACGCGGCACCGGGCGGGAATCGGTATTACGGAAGAAACCGATGCCCTCGCTGTGATTTGTTCGGAAGAAACCGGGGCGATCAGCTTTGCGGTCGGCGGAAAGATTGAGCGCGACCTTACGGTTGACCAGCTGCGAGACCGATTGAGTGCGGAGCTGCGCCGCCACATCACGCCCGCCACACTGCCGACGATTGCCGGGAATCAAGAGGATGAAGGGGGATACGATTCGCCCCTGGCCGAGGCCTCGCCGCAACGGAAGTCGGATACGGAGCCGCTCGCGTGATCAATTTCTTGAAGCGGTATGTACTCCACAATTTTGGGCTGAAGCTTTTGTCGCTGCTGCTGGCAACGGGGCTGTGGTTCATGATCGCGCGAGACGAGCAGCCGGCCGAAGTAGCCATTCATGCGCCGATCGTGTTCCAGCATGTGCCGGAGCAGCTCGAAATCAGTTCGGAATCGATTCCTGAGGCGCAGATCCGAGTGCGCGGGCCGGAGCGAATGATTCGTCAGCTGAAAACGAACGACGTGCAGGCGGAGATTGACCTTGCCGGGACAGCGTCAGGCGAGCGCACCTTCGACCTGACGTCGCACCAGGTCCGGCACCCGCGCGAGATTGAAGTCGTGCAGATCGTACCCAGCCAACTGCATCTCGGGTTCGATACACGCGCTACGCGGGAGGTGGAGATCCGGCCGCGGGTGACGGGCAATTTTGCGACGGGGGAACAGATCGTCAAGGTCGAGAGCGATCCGGCACGGATCATCATCACGGGTCCGCGGCATCATGTGGAGCGGATTGACGCGGCCACAACGGATCCCATTGACGCCACGGGAACTCTCGGCACTTCTGTCTTCACGACAAATGTGTACGTGCCCGATCCTCTGGTGCAAGTGGAGAGGGCGAGGTCGATTCGAGTGACGGTGGTTGTGCAAAAGATCGGCGCGCCAACAACGCACTGACGCTTTCCTTCAGATCGTCGAGACTTCTTCAGTTATCATCTCTGTTCGCATTTTTATGACCCAGCAACGACAGCTATTTGGAACCGACGGAATCCGCGGGATCGCGGGAGAGTTTCCCCTCACGAAGGAAAGTACTTACAGGATTGGACGCGCGCTGGGGCACGATCTGCTGCGTGCTACGCGCAGGGCAAAGGCCGTGATTGGACAAGACACGCGGGAATCCAGCCAATGGATCGCCGACCGTGTGTCGGAGGGGTTGGCAGCGGTCGGAGTCGACGTACACAGCGCGGGAGTGATTACGACTCCTGGGGTGGCATACCTGGCACGGGCGCGGGGAATGGCTGCGGGGGTGGTGATCTCGGCGTCGCACAATCCGTGGACGGACAACGGAATCAAGGTCTTCTCCGGGGACGGATTCAAGCTGAGCGATGCGCGCGAACTGGCGATTGAGAAAGAAATTTTCGCGCTGCTGGAAAATGTTGTCGCGGCCGACGACACCGCGCTGAAGGTGCCGAGCCCATCGCTTCCCGGAGAAGCAGAACTGCGGCACGCCTACATTCATTCGCTGGCATCAAGCGTCACTTCGGATTTGAGCAGGCTACGCGTGTTGGTGGACTGCGCGAACGGGGCTGCGACGGCGGAGGCGCCGGAATTGTTTCGTAAGCTCGGAGTGCAGGCGACATTCATACATGTGTCACCTGACGGCAAGAACATCAACGAGCAGTGCGGGGCGCTGCATCCAGAGACGCTGGGGAAGGATGTGGCGGCTTCCGCCGGCAAGTTCGATCTGGGCGTGACGTTCGATGGCGATGCCGACCGGGCGCTGTTCTGCGATGCGGCGGGTCGGGTGGTGAATGGAGACGCGGTGCTACTGGCAGCCGGGCGCGACCTGCATGCACGGGGGAAGCTGAAGAATGACACTGTCGTCGCGACTACGATGTCGAACATGGGGCTGGAGATCGCGCTGAAGAAGTCGGGGATCCGCATGCTGCGCGCGAATGTGGGCGATAAGTATGTGCTGGAAGAGATGCTGAAGACCGGAGCCATTCTGGGTGGCGAACAGTCGGGGCATGTCATATTTCTCGACGGGGACGCGACTACGGGCGATGGATTGCTGACGGCGCTGCGGCTGATGGACATCATTGTGCGCTCGGCAAAGACGCTGGCCGAGTTAGTGGGCGATCTGAAGGTGTTTCCGCAGAAGATTCAAAATGTACGGGTGAGAGAGAAGGTTCCGTTCGCGCAGGTACCGGCGATTCAGGGGGCCATTACTTCGGCAGAAAAAGAGTTGGACGGAAGGGGCCGCATCGTTGTGCGTTATTCCGGAACCGAAGCCCTGGCGAGAGTGATGGTCGAGGCCGAGTCGGAGACGAAGATGCAGTCGGTGTGTGCGGCGATTGCTGGGGAGATACAGAAGGCGTTGGGAGTTTAGCTCGCTGAACGTCTGAAGAGGCAGCGGTAGCCGGCATGCACCCTTCGCTTAGCTCAGGCCGCGGGACGGACGATGGCGTCCGTCCCTACACTTTTTACAGCGAGAAGTAGGTCTTCTTGTGGCCCAGACTGTTCTCGTCTCCGATCACGAAACGGTCCGGCCAGTCCGGGACGGTTTCGATCAGCAGACGCAGACCACTGGCTTCATGGGGGATTTTGAATTCGAGTTGCGTAGTATACGAAGCTGCCGGGATCAGTGGTGTGATGAGCCATGTGCCAACTGTGGAGACGGCTGGATACTCGTGGCCGGCGCTATCGATCAAACGCACCTCGCGAGGAGAAGGTCTCAGGGGAGCGCCTTTCGGGCGATTTGGCGACGTGGTGGTTTCGTCGAAGCGGGTGCGCAGCGTGATGATGTAATCGGCGACTGGGCCTTGATCGGTCCTCTTTACGTCGACCACCGAGTACGCCAGGTGACAATCGATTTCGCAGAAATATTTTTCCTGACCGCGGGAAAGAACCGTTTCCTGGCTGCTTGCCGAAAACGCAAGCAGCAGGGTGAAGTAGAGCACGGCGCCGGCACCGATGATAAATGCGGCGACGCGCGCCAACCGGGGCTTGCGCGCGAACCAGAAGATCAGGACTGCTGCGGCAGCGGCGAACAGGCCAATAGATGCGGCGAGGAATCCGATAACCGCCATGGGCGCTGGAAAGTTCATGTTGCTGGCCGTTGTGACGCTTCCCCGAAACATCTCGCCAGAACCGAGCATTGCGGCGCTTCGCTTTTGATTCACGTCGGGATATATTTCGTCGGCGATCCAGTAGTTCTCGACGAGCAAGGCGAGGAGCATTCCCAGGACCCAGACGGCCCAGCGGGACCAGTGCCGCGCTTTCTCTGGCGAGAGTGCCTGGAGCAGCCAGTCCATGGGATAGGCCGCGCAGTAGCAGATGTTGGCGAGGAGGGCGAGAACCAGCAATTTGCCCAGGGCCTCGAGGGTGAGAGCGGGACGAAAGTGCGGCCAAGTAAATACGAGCCACAGGAGAACAACGATGAAGAGAGCAGTGTTGTGCCACAGGCGGAGCGGTTCCCAGAAACGTGCGGCTTCATCGAGGCGACGAGACGAGTTATCTTTCATTCTGTTTCTTCGAGGAGTCCCACGACTCCGCGAGGGAACGGGCATATGACCGGGATTCGCGCGGCTATTGTTCGCGGGTGACCCGGATCCACTCTTCCATCTGATCGAGATATTCGGCGAGAGCGGCGCGGCCTTTGGCGGTAAGACGATACTCGGTGCGCGGGACGCGGCCTTCGAAGAACTTCACGCAGGAGATGTATTCGGCTTCTTCGAGCTTGCGTGCGTGCACGCTCAGGTTTCCGTCGGTCGTCTTAAGGACGCGCTTGAGGTCGTTGAAACTGAGGGAGTCGTTGGTCGCTAATGCGCTGACGATGCCCAGGCGCATGCGCTCATGAATGAGACGATCGAGTTCCGGGAGTTCCCGAGCGATGGGTGTCGCGTGCTCGCGTGAGTGCTCGCGGTTCCGAACTCCGTGTTTCGCGGGCTTTCCATGAGACGCCAACGCCCTAGCCACCATGCCTCCTTGCGATCAGGAATCCGAAAACGATGTGCAGGCCGCCGAATCCGGCTGCCAGAAACCAGTTTCCCCAAGTCGCGGGGCCGAGGACGGTCAGACCGCCGAGCAGCATGAAGCAGAGACCCATGACCGGGACGATGGGAACGGAGAAGGCACCTCCCGTCATGATGCCGGCGCCGTAGAGCAAGAGCCACATTGCGGGCAAGGCGGAGATTGCACCCGAGTGAAAGAGCAGGAAGGTCAGAAATGCTCCCGCGACGAGAGGCGGAGCCAAGCCGAGCGCTACTTTCCGGGCTGGCCCCGAGAAGAGGGGCAAACCGCGGCGGTTAGCCTTCCAGGTACAGGCGAGCAATCCGATCGCGACCGCTAACAAACCTTCGGCCAGCCAAACGCGTAGCCAGCCGTAGGGAGTCGTTTGATGGGCCGCCCAGACAGCCGCTGCAATCGCTGTTGCTCCTGACAGAACCTGTCCCCAGCCGGAGACAGCGGTGAAAGCGGCGGAGCGCTCCATGGTGTCGCGAATGAAACGAAGGTCATCGGCAACATTGGGTGCTACCGGCGGGCGGCCGGAGCTACGAAAGCGGCGCATCCGGTGCGGATTTGACTCCAACATACAAAAAGACTAGCTGAGAGCTTCACCCCTGTCAAGTACTTTTCATTACAAAGCAGATTGTTCATTTGGATGAAGCGCATGCAGAATTTTGATTTCCAGAGTTCGCGGCTGTTAATCCCGCATCTCGAAAAATTGGCGACGCGTAGCGCACCCTGGGGCTCTCGATTTATGGCAGCAATCCAAATACAGTGACTCCGGTGGGATTCGCTACGTACACTCTTCCATTCGCGATCATCGGGGTCATGAATTTGCCTCCGGCGCCGAAGTGATCGCGGCTGTTGGCCGCCTGATTGGAGTTGTAGAGTTCGAGCAAGGTTCTTGCATCGTAAGCGTGGAGCACGCCGGGATTGGAGTTCTCCATCGCCCACACAATGGCGTTTTTCCCTCCGTTCGAGGAAATACTCGGGGTCGTCCCCGGATATCCGAAGGAGTTTGCAGTCTTGGCTACAGGAGAAGTGAGCAGCTTCGCATTCTTGAATTGGAAGGCGAGAAGCGGCGAGCCAACCGGTCCGTAATAAAGGAAGCCATTGAAAAAGGCTGGCATCGACCAGACTCCACCGGGAAGGGCTCCGGGCAGTTCCTGGTAGACGTTGTTGCTTGATGGATTGAACTTCCCCATATTGGTACGATCCACGACGTAGAGATTCGAGTCTTTACCCGCACCGATGGCGAGCTGCCAGGTCTTTCCAGAGGAATCTTTCTGGCTAACCAGCAGAGTCCCCCCAGATCCCAGATCTGTGTCGCTGGCGTTTTCTGAAGCCTCATTATCCATTTCAAAGTAATCTGCAACGGCGAGGCCGCCCTTAATGGTGACCCGCAGAAAGGCGTTGCCATAGTCGCCATCGACGGGAAATCCGGAGGCAGTCAACGTCGTGTCGAACACACCGTTTGCATCAAGGAGAAAGACGTTGCCAGTACCATCGGCGGCCATGCCGGCGCCGGAGTTCCAGACCGCTCCCTCGTTACCGTTGGGAGTCACATTGAGCACAGTTCGTAGAACGAGCGTGGTGGCGTTGTAGCCCATGATCCATCCTGTGTAAGGACGGAAGTCGCAGTGTGACGCCCACGCCAGGTATACGATGTTGCCAGTGAGCAGCAGACCGGCGCGTTCCTTGTACTGCGCGGGATCGAAAATTACTTTGCCCCCGGAACTGTTGTCGCCGGTGCCTGAATAGGTAGCCGCGATGTCGACGGGCCCACCGCGGACTTCAGCGCCCGTGGTGGCATCAAGAGCATGCAGCCGCTGGTGGTAGTTTCCTGACTTATCCTTCGACATGGCGACTACGAAAATCACGGGATTGCCGGTCTTCGAGCGCTGGATGACGGGTGTTGACGTGATGCCGATCTCCGGGGTCACTTGGCTGCAACCGCGATTATCTGAGGTCGTCTCCCCCGATTTCAGCGTCGTAACATGCCAGAGATTCGCTCCGGAGTCCGCGTCATAGGCATACATGGTTCCGTGCTCGGTGGCGACGATGACGAGGTTGTGGGTCACGCCTGCGATTGCCACTGACGAAATGTACAGCGGCTCGGCATCGACCAGACCGTCGGCGGGGAGAGTGAACAACTTGCCGAAGGTGGTGGAATTCACGTTGGCGGTGGTGAGAGTGACTTCCTTGTTGTAGAGGCCGGTGCGCGCAATGTTGTTGTGATAAGTGAGGACATCCTGCGTGAACGAGGAAGCTGTGAGCAAAAGACATGCCGCAGCCAGTGTGGATGTGCGGGTCGACAAACATGTGGTGGTGGCCATGGGGAGAACCTCCTGGAAGGACGAGGCAGCTGAGCGAATGAGACCGAATCTGGGGACGGGCGAGATGCCCGTTTTCTGGGGGTCAGTCTTCCAGAATTCGGGGCAACACACAAAATCGGCAGTACATGGATAGGAGACAAAAGGCTGCGAGTGGGAGCCGCTGCCATCGCCTGCGTTCTGGCGAAATCCCCACTTCTGGGAAAACCGGACAGAAGTGGGGCACCGCTGCTCGGGTCTGCGCCGCTACAATTATGAAATACGGGCTGCGACTTATTCGATTGTCATGAGTGAGCTTGGCAAAATGCTGATTGTTCTGGGCGGGGTACTGATTGTTGCCGGAGTCTTGCTGCTTCTTTTTGGCCGGTTGCACTTGCCTTTCGGACGCCTGCCGGGCGACATCGTTTACCGCGGGAAGAATACGATCTTTTACTTTCCGCTCGCAACCTCCATCCTGCTGAGCGTGCTGCTCACACTTGTGCTTTATGTCGTTGGAAGATGGCGACGTTAGAGACGAGCACTGATGTTTCGGCTGAGTGACCCGCACTTTCCTACAAAGCGCGAACCGGATTGCCGGCAGCGGTCTTCGCTGGAAATCAGTATTGACAGCCGGCCACCGTCGCAATACAAGTTCATCAGTCAAGCAAGCATCTGCCGACGAACTTTACGGAGACATCCGGCAAAAGGGGGAGCGATGGCGTATTTCGGGGTGTACCGCGGGGTGGTCCTGGACAATACAGATCCTCAGGTTTCGGGACGAGTGAAGGTTAGCGTGGAGGGCAGACAGAGCTGGGCGCTCAGTACGCTCGACGGCCCCAAGGTTCAAGCCGGTTCCATGGTGATCGTAGCGTTTGAACAAGGCGATCCGGACCGTCCGGTGGTGCTGGGACGTATTACGTAACAGTGTTTTGGCGCGCCCGTTGTTAGCGGGATCCAAGAGTTTCAAGCCGCTGCAGCAAGTCGCGGGCGTCTTCAGATCCGTCGCCGTTGGGGTCATCGCGCAGGTAGGTCCGGAGCTCCACGGTGGCTTCCGGATATCTGCCCAGTCCCAACATGGCGTGCGCTTTGGCCAGGTGTATGAGGGCTCCATGGTTCGAGCGCAGCGCAGTTTCAGTGACAGCCAAGGCATCCGCATAGTCGCCTTTGCCGATCATGGCGCGAGCGATCTCGTACTGGACCGACCAGGTGCAGGCTCCCGCTGAAAGCGCCTGCTCGATCGCCGCCTGCGCTTCGTCGTAACGGGACTGAGCGTTGTAGACGGCGGCCAAAATAACATAGGCAGGCGAATAGCCGGGGTCAATCTGAATGGCAGCGCTCAGGTTTTGCTCGGCAGAATCCCACCGCTGATAAGCAGCTTCGATGGCTCCGCGAAGAGTCAGAGCTTCAGGAAATGTGGAATCAATCTCCAACGCCTGATCGAGTCTCTTCTGGGCTTCCGCCGAGGCATGCTTCCCCCACGCATGCAGGGCCGCCTCATAGAGGCGGCGAGCATTGAGTGGAACCTTGAGACGTACGACGGAAATGCGTGCATCGGGCGGCCCGAAGGATCGAACGCGTGTGTTTGCTTGAACGGACTGATCCGCGCCACTCGGCGCAGGCTGTGTAACTTGACCGCTCAATGTTTGATCCGGGCTGGATGATGTAAGAAGAAGGCAGAAGAAAAAGAGAAAGACACCGCGCAACATGGTCCTGCTCCCCTATGCGAATGACCGGGGTCACTTCGTACTTTCATTTTTTAGCAGCGGTTTGCTGCGTGTCATGTGTGCGAAGTCACGAATGCTTGTGATGAAAGACTATGGATTCCCGATCTGGGCCGGGAAGGTGAAGGTCGGGAAATCCTTTTAGGACAGCGGCTTCCCGATGAACGAAAGCCTGGCTTTTATGCGCGGGGCGAGGCCATTGCATGTTAGCGAGCGTCGACGCTTCGGGCAGGTTGCATAGGTCCTCCGGCGCCGAAAAACGGCGCCTCAGGATGACTGGGCCTTGGCGCAGCTCAATATTGCAGACCATACAGAGGAGGTTTGCAAACTTCCGCGAGGTGTTGCTCTGCAACTTTTTGGCGTGCGGCGGGTTGAGGCACCCGGAGGAACAGGTTATGTTCAAAAGCGCTCTCTCCCTCGGCACTTGCCTGTTCGCGGTTGTTTTCACATTCCCAGTTCAAGGTGCAGCCGCGCAGTCATCCCCAGTCCGTATTCAGCAACCGCTGCCTGGGCATCCCGGGCCACAAACTCGAACACCGCAGCAGCATCAGCCGCCGTGCTGGGAAGAGGCCGGTATCTCGAAGGCAGCCATGGAGCAGCGAGGCGCGATTCAACGGAAAACGCAGGCGGAGGTCCAAGCCCTTTGTGCAGAGACAGCTCTTACCCCGCAACAGCGGCAGGAGAAGATCCGGCAGATTCATGAGCAGGCCAAGCAGGAGATGGATGCGCTGGTTTCGCCGCAGCAGATGGAGGCGTTAAAGTCGTGCCAGGTGTCACGAAATCATGGTGGAGGACACCCAGGGACGGGCCATCCTGCTGCCGGTGGGGGCCATGGGCCTTGCGGGGAACTGCCCTCGCCGTCGGGGCCTAACCCGGGCAGTCCGCCGGCGCCAGCACCAGGGGGTAAGCCCGAGCCTGAGGTTGAGAATTAGCGACTGCGGCGGAGCTTCACTGCGGGAACAGCCGAGGCAGCTGTCCCTACATTCACGGCTTCCCCACATGAACATGTACTTTTGATTGTCGGCGGTTTGCATGCTCGAAACCCGTGAATTTGAATTTCCACGTATGCTGTTACAGTGCAGCCCCTTCGTATCGGATTGGCCACCCTCCTGTTCCTGCTGGCTGGAACCTCGTGCGTCGGGGTGCACCCGAGTCAGGCATCGGGCGGGCATGTGCAGGGCGATGAGAGCGACTGGGCACAAACCACGTTAAAGTCGCTCAGCGCAGAAGAAAAAGTTGGGCAGCTCTTCATGGTGCGACTTCGGGTGGAGTTGCTGCGCGACAATGCAGAGTACCTGCGGCTCCGGGACGAAATTCGCAAATATCACGTTGGCTCGGTGGCGATGTCGGCGCCTCGCGGAGGGCGCTTTCTGCATCGCGATGTCCGGTATGAGACCGTGACGCTTCTTAACGGGCTGCAGGCGGAATCGAAGCTGCCTCTTCTGGTTGCCGGAGATTTTGAGCAGGGAGTGCTGCCGCCGCGTTTGTTCGGAACGACCGTGTTTCCACACGCCATGGCGTTTGGCGCGGCGGGCAAGCCGGAGTACGCGGAGGAATTCGGGCACATCACGGCGCTGGAGAGCCGCGCGATCGGCGTGCACTGGAATCTGTTTCCGGTGGCGGATGTGAATTCGAATCCCGCCAATCCGATCATCGGAACGCGGGCCTTTGGGTCGGATCCGCAGCAGGTTGGACAATTGGTGGCGGCGTATATTCGCGGGGCACGGGCGGGCGGAATGTTGACGACGGCGAAACACTTTCCCGGCCACGGCAATACTGCGACTGACTCACATCTGGCTGTCGCCCGAGTGGATGAGGATCTGAAGACGTTGACCGCGATCGACCTGCCGCCTTTTCGGAAGGCGATTGAAGCTGGCGTCAACGCCATTATGACGGCGCATGTGCGCGTCCCCACGCTCGATCCAGACCCGGACCGAGTGGCTACGACTTCACACCGTGTTGTAACGGATCTGCTGAAGGGTCAGTTGGGATTCAAAGGGATCGTGGTCGCGGATGCGATGGATATGGCGGGGCTGAGCCGGGCGTATCGGGCGAATCCGGGCCGGGCCGCAGTGGATGCCTTCATGGCGGGGAACGATGTGCTCACGATGCCCGCCGACCTGGGCGCAAGTTATGAGGCTGTGCTGCAAGCGGTGCGCGCGGGGGAAATTCCTGAGGCGCGGCTCGACGAATCGGTGCTGAAGATCTTGCGGGCTAAGGCTTCCCTGGGGCTGGAGAGGGATCGTTTCGTGGATGTGGATGCGATTTCCGACGTGGTCGGTACTCCACAAAACGTTGCGGTTGGCCAGCACATCTCGGACGACTCGGTCACACTGGTACGCGACAACAGCAAGCTGCTTCCGCTAACGGCGTGGGCGACGCAGAACGTTGTGCTGCGACAACCGGCCGAACCTCTTCGTCACAACCTGCTGGTTATCGTTCTGTGTGACAATGTGCGGACGGAAGATGGACGAGTGCTGGCGCGCGAGATTCGGGCTCGCAGGCCGGACGCGGCGGTGGTGTTTGTGGACCCTGCAGTCGCGTTGAAGCAATCGGATGACGTAATCAAGGCTGTGGACCGAGCACGGGCGGTTGTGACGGCAGTGTACATTGTCCCTTCTGCCGCTCGGTCGATGCGGCTGGGGCGCAAATCGAAGCATCCGGCATCGCTTCCGGATTCCACCAGCGCGCTCTTTGACAGGATTCTTGCCCGGGCCAGCGAACGAACCGTCGTGCTGGCAATGGGAAGCCCCTACCTGACGGACGATTTTCCCGCGATTCAGAACTATATTTGTACTTTCTCCAATGCGACGGTGTCGGAAGTCAGCGCGGCCAAAGCGCTGTTTGGGGAGATTCCGATACACGGTCACATGCCTGTCAATCTGCTGAGGGCGGGCGCGCAGCCCGGGGGTGTAGCAGGGCCGGCGCAGATCATCAATGTAAAGACGCCGCAGTGAAGCCAGTAGTCCGCCGGCAAGCTCGCTTCAAGATGGTGAAGAAACGCCAACCCCAGCAGTAAGGCCGTGTTTTTGATGAAACTTCCCCATGGGAGCGTTGCAACGCCGCGCCATCTAATCACAGACGTCAAGCAGGGGCCACACTATTCGTTGGCGGCCAAGCCGAGGAGTTCGCGCAAGCGGCTGCGCCTGGGGGGGATGGCCTGACCGAAATCAGGTGGCTCTAGCGACTCTTCAGTCTGCATCGAGGACTGCTCCCCGTCACTGCTCTCGAACGAAACCGGTGCAGCACCTGTATCCACATCGGGTTGCAGGACTTGAACTTCCTCGAAGTCTGAGAGCATGGGAGCAACGACACGCAGGGCCTGGATCTCGCGGCGGACGCGAACGATATCATTTTCTTTTTGGCGGAGCATTTCATAAACATCAACCATAAAAAGGCCTCCAGATTTTGAATCAAAATGATGATTGGGCCCCACGCGAATCGTATCTGCTAAGGTTCGGCTGTGATCACTTCTGAAAGAACGAGCGAATAGCTCCGTCGTCTGCGAAAGCCGAGGTTACCCTGGGGGATTGCCCTTCAGCTTAGTGTGGCGATTCCTCAGTGTCAAGCGCCAAGCGGGTGTTTTGCCCATGATTTTCCCAATTTGGTGTGTTGTGGGTGGACCGGCGCGACACGATTGCTATCATGTCTGGGATGCAAACCGCTCATCGTATGGTTTCCCCTTCGTTTCCACGCCCCATTGGAACGGGGAATGTGTTGCTGATTATGTTCCTGGCGGTTAGTGGGCTGGCAGCTCAAACGCAAAAGTCCGCCGGTTCTCAAACCACGAGTTCGCTTGCTCGAGCGATCGAACGAACAGAGACGGAGGGGCGCAATGCTATCCTGCCACCACACGTGTCCGACCTGCTGGGGATTTCGCCCGACAAGAAGGAAGTGCCGGTCAAGCAGCTCATGCTGATGGGAGAACCGATCCGTGGATTCGAGGTTTCCACCGTCAAGCCGAACGATGTCGTGATTTGGGTGGAGAGCCGTGCCCAGCAGCAGACCACCTATTATCTGATGTCGCGACGCGGCACCCTGAGGAGGGTTCTGGCGGTCATAGAAGGGACCGGCCACCCTCGACAACCCACAAAAGACGACCAGACTGCATTTGCAAAGGAGAAGCAGCGCTGGGTGGATCAGCTTGCTCCGAAAAATCCTTGAGAGCTTGATCTGCGTTGAATAAGAATAAGTGCGGAGGCAGTGGTTTGCCTTAGCAGTTCATCCTCCCGACTTTTCCACCATATTCACGGAACAATAACCTAGATTTCATCTTCGCTTTACCGGGCGATAACAAGCATCGCTTAGGCTGCCCTCATCCCTGTGTCTTGAATTGAAATCCCCGAAATTTTGCTGATAAGAGAGGAACAGAAACATGAAGGTTCGTGTGGGTGTTATCTCGATGTTGTTGAGTATGTCGTTGAGCATGGCGCAGACAGGCGCGGGAAACGGGAATGCAGTCGCACTGGCCAAGCAGTCTCCGGCTGTGCGAACCGGCTATAACTACCTGGTAACGCAGGCGCAGCTTTTGCGGGATAGAAACCTGCGCGAGCAAACGCTGGACGCCATCACCAATCCGTCAACCTGCGTGTATCACCGCGCCAATGTGAGTCCAGCGATGCAGCAGGCGATCTTGCAGCAGCTTCTGGCGGCGGGATTGGTGGATGCAAACGACAACAACACTTTTCCCGGTGGTCTGCTTGCCGGTGTCTATCCGGCGATCGTGAATGACGGCACGGCGTGTCCGCGGCTTCCGCAGCCGTTCTTCTCGGCACCGGGGAGCGTATTCGCCGGGCATCACTCGTATCCCGGCGGGCTGATGATTCACGAAGCCAATAACGATACCTCGGACCAGTACCTGGCCAATCAGTACCGAGCGATGTACGGGCACTCGGATGACGGCTTCGTCTCGCTCGATTCGCAAGTGCTCAACAAGAAGCCAGGCGAAAAGAGCACTGTGTTCATCGACCAGGACATCATCATCGGCGCGCCCATCTGGCACGACTGGGGCAAGAGCATCGTGTTTCAGTGGAATGCGGATGGAACCGAGTTTCCCGAGCTGAACTTCGGGGGCAACGGCGTGACCGATGACTATGGCGAGGCGGGAAATTCCAAGACTGGGGGCCACCACATCATCAGCGTTGCTGAATCCATGGCGCGCGGATTGTCGCCTGCGTTCGTTATCACCCAGGCCTCAGCTCACTCCAATCCGACTTCGGGCAATGAGTACAAGGTGGTGAATTGGCTGCGTGCGGCGGCGATCATGGCCCAGATCGATCCGGTCGCAAAAGGTTATTTGATGCTCGATGCTAAAGGCAACTTCCGTCTGCCAGCCCTGCGCGCCCTCGGAGATATTGATCTTGCCGATCAGGGTCAAACCAACGTGCTGGCGGAATACACCCTGCACAATCTGTCGGACGCCGACTTCACTTACTCTGGGCCGGCGGTTACCGCGGCTCAGACGATCCTGCAAACGCTCGCGCCGCGGTACGGATACGATCCGAACAATACGTCGGTGTACAACAACAGCTACCGCAATCCCGCGTTCAGCTTCCTGACCGGTGAGCATATTTTGATGCTCTACAGCAGCCGGGGATTGGCGGGCGTGCAGGCGGAACTCGACAAGTTGCGGAAGGACCACATTATCTGATCGATCAAGCGCACGACATGCCCACGTCTCGCAAACCCAGCGAGACGTGGGGCACCCCGGGGTTCATCTTCGCAGGACACGGGTCACAGGTTCGCTTTTCCACTATGATTTGATCTTGGCGCTTCGCCCATCCAGCTTCGGCAGCATCATGCGGCAACTCTGTCCCCGATGCCGCTCGGGAAAGATATTCCGGTCCAGCGTTTATTGGGGTTTTCCCAAGATGAATGATCGCTGTCCCGAGTGTGGTCTGCTGTTCAATCGCGAGGCCGGATATTTCCTCGGTGCCATGTATATCAGTTACGGCCTCGCGCTTGCCGTCATCTGCGGGTTTGGTGCGGTGCTATGGGCGGTGACTGGTTGGCGCGTGGACAAGGTCGCGTTGTGGGCCGTTGTGTTGTTCTTGCCGCTTGCGCCAATGCTGACGTTTCTTTCCCGTGTGCTCTGGATTTACCTGGATCAGACGTTTGATCCGGAGGGAAAATAGGGGTGCTTAAGAGTGCGAAATTGCGACCTGGCGCGAAAGTCGCAATCGAATAAGCAGCAACCTTTACGGGAGGTTGTCATGGCAACGCTGGAAGTAGCTTTCCTGCACAACCAGTTGGAAGAGCGGAAGCGCCGCCTGGAAACGGCTATTGCGCTGGCACCGCAGAAGGCTGGCCTGGCCGGGCTGCTGCGCGAAGTGGATTCCGCGCTCGAGCGAATGGGCAAAGGCAGCTACGGGTTGTGCGAGACATGCCACGACCCTATCGAGCAGGACCGGCTGCTGGCCGACCCGTTGGTGTGCTACTGCCTGGATCACCTGAGCTCATCGCAACGGGCTGCGCTGCAGCGGGACCTTGATCTGGCGTCGCAGGTGCAGCGCAATCTGTTGCCACAGGTGAACCTGCGAGCCGGGGGCTGGGAGACTAGCTATCATTACGCGCCAGTTGGGCCGGTCAGCGGCGACTACTGCGACTTGATCCAGTCGGATGGAGAGTTATTCTTCGTGCTGGGCGATGTCTCGGGCAAAGGGGTGGCTGCTTCTATGCTGATGGCGCAGCTTCATGCCTTGTTCCGTAGCTTGACTGGGCTGGGATTGCCGCTCGGGCAAATAGTCACGCAGGCAAACCGCGTCTTCTGTGAGAGCGCACTGGCTGGGCAATACGCCACTCTGGTGTGCGGACAGGCCAAACCGAGCGGGGAGATCGAAATCCATAACGCCGGGCACTGGCCGGCAATCGTGGTGGGGCGTGGGGGCGTGTTGCGCATTGAATCCACTGGTTTGCCGCTCGGAATGTTTCACGAATTCGATTTCTCGGCCACACGCTTGCACTTGGAAGCCGGGGACACGATGTTCCTCTACAGCGACGGCCTGTCGGAAGCCCGCCGTGCGGACGACGAATATGGCGTGGATCGCGTTGCACACCTGGTACGTCAGCAAGCCGCGCGGCGTCCCGCCGATCTCATTGCGGCCTGCCTCGACGACCTGCACGCCTTCGCGGACGGTCCGGCATTGGATGATCTGACACTGCTGGCCATGCAGCGAGTTGGATAGGCGTTGGCACCACCTGGCGGGCACACTCGAAAGGCGGTTTCGCTGGGGACAGGCGATGTGACGGGAACAGCTCCTAACAAACTTTATATAAAGTGACCGGCTTGTACCCACCCTTCGCTAGCCTCTGGCGAAAACCCCACTTCTGGCAAAGTCGGGCAGAAGTAGGGCACCCATTTTCATCTCACTCTCTGTCGACAACTCGACCCCAGTTTGTGTGGTAGTGCTGGATTCGAACGAATGACTTTATATGGCGGTCCAGCCTCCATCGATTAGAAGAGTGTGACCGGTGATCAGTGATGCGGCCGGGGAAGCAAGAAAGACGACAGCGCCTGCGACCTCCATGGGCTCACCGATGCGGTGCAGCGCCGCGATGCGCTCGATTGTGTTGCTGCGGAATGCCGGGTCTGCGAGCACGGATTCCGTACCGGGCGTGCGAATGAATGTGGGGGCAACGGCGTTGACCCTGATGTTGTACTTGCCCCACTCCACCGCCAGGCACTTGGTGAGGTGGGCAATGGCCGCCTTGGTCATGCAATAGACGGACTCGGTGGGCAGAGCTATGAAACCCGCCTGCGAACTCATGTTGATGATGCATCCACGCGTTTGGCGAATCATCAGGCGCCCAGCGGCCTGACTGGCAAAAAATGTTCCTTTCAGATTCACCCTCAGAGTCACATCAAAATCCTCTTCACGGACATTTTCCGCAAGGTTCTCCGGAGATAGCCCAGCATTGTTTACGAGAATGTCGAGTCGCCCGAAATGGGCCGCCGCATCGTTGATGGCGCGAGAGATTTGGTCGAGTTGTGTCATGTCCATCTGCAAGGGCAATATGCGCCGGCCGATGGCCTCTATCTCTCTTGCAAGCTCACCCCCGGTTTTTACATCTCGCAGGCCGAGCGCCACATCAGCGCCCGCACGAGCGAGAGCCAAGGCAATGGCGCGACCCAGGCCGCGAGCGGCGCCGGTCACTAGTGCCACATTTCCGGTCAGGTCAAAGCGAGGAAAGTCATCAGGCATGGCAGGCATCTCCGTCCGGCTGCGGTCCAGCACGGGTGAACTAATATACGTCAGTCCAGTGAATGATGGTGTCAGATGGCGGGTAAGGCTTGTAGGGTAGCCAACTGAAACTCACCCCAAGGGCACAGGGACTTCGCCGTCAATCACTACATGGAGTGACATCGGTCACTGCATTTTCGGCAATTTCCTGCATTGTGTCGAGCAGAGGAATCGACAAATGCAAAGGCATACGGTGGGTGCGGGATTTTTTTCCCTCACGATAACAGCAGGCATCGTGCTGATGTCTTGTGGCGGCAGTTCTGAGTGTGTCGGGGACATTCCAGTGCCGAAGCTGCAATCAGTGCAACCGACGACGATCAACTCGCAGGATCCGTCCACTACTCTCTCGCTTTCGGGCAGCGGATTTAACTCGTCGTCCAAGGTTTACCTGAATTCGATGTTACTCGCGAGCACAGTCATCGATTCTCACCACATCACTGCGACCGTGACGTCAGAGGCGTTGTTCATAGCTGGTACGAGCAATGGTGTGGGGATTTGGGTTACAAATCCTGGCCAGATTGGAGGAGGACTCCTGGGTTGTTCCAACGGCGGGAGTTCGAAGAGTATATCCCTAACCGTCACCTAGCAGGCGGCCTCAGACTGCATTCTTTCCCCGCTTCAGGGCTGGACAGAAGCGGCGCGTACAAAGTTTGAAAGACTTGGGTTGGCTCATGTTGGCGAGGTTTTGTACGATCGTGTGGAATGCGCGTGCTTGGCCCGCGGACTGAGAAAAGCATCCGTTTCTACACGCACGGCCATTTTGTTTTGATTGTGGTGATCTGAGAGGTTGAATGAACTTCACAGTGAGAACAATTTCCTTTGCTTGCTTCGTATTGGGTGTTGCAGTCCTTTTCGCGCAGGAAAATGAGCAGCCGATTCGGTTGCATCCCCAGAATCCGCACTATTTCCTGTATGGCGGGAAGGCGGTAGCTTTGATTTCCAGCGCGGAGCATTATGGGGCGGTTATCAACGGGGAGTTTGATTATCACAAATATCTTGCCGCGCTGAGTGCGGCGGGGATGAATTACACGCGGATGTTTGGCGGCTCGTATGTAGAGATGCCCGGGAAATCGTTTGGGATCCGGAGGAATGATCTGGCGCCGGAACCGGGCAAGTTTGTGGCTCCTTGGGCGCGGAGCTCGGAGGCGGGATACGCAGGGGGCGGAAACAAGCTCGACCTCGCGAAGTGGAATCCGGAGTATTTTGCGCGGCTGCATGAGTATTTGGGTGAGGCGGCGCGGCTGGGGATCGTCGTAGAGATTGGGTTGTTCTCTTCGCAGTACGGGGAGATGCAGTGGACTCTTTCTCCGTTCAAGCGGGAGAACAATGTGAATGGGACCGATGGGATCGACTGGAAGAAGGTGAATACACTGGAGAACGGGAACATTCTCGCGTTTCAGGAAAAGTATGTGCGGAAGGTCGTGCGGGAAGCGAATGAGTTTCCAAATGTGATGTTCGAGATTGCGAATGAGCCCTGGTCGGATCGTCCGGTGCTGACGAACGTGGTGAATCCATATTTGTTTACGGGGCGGGATCAGTATCCGAATTCGGTGGATTTACCGGATGACGCGACTATGGGGTGGCAGACGCGCGTGGCGGAGTGGATCACGAGCGAAGAGGCGAAGCTTCCGAACAAGCACATGATCGCGCAGGGGTGCTGCAATTTTGTGCACGCGATGCGCGATGTGCTGCCGGGAGTGAGCGTGGTGAATTTTCATTACGCGTATCCGGAAGCGGTGAGGCTGAATTACGGGTTGAGTAAGGCACTGTCATACGACGAGACGGGTTTTCTGGGTCAGAGCGACGATGTGTACACGCGGCAGGCATGGAACTTTATGTTGGCGGGCGGGAGCGTTTTCGATGGGCTGGATTATTCTTTTGCCGTGGGCCATGAGGATGGGAGTTTTGCCGAGGCGAATGGGCCAGGTGGGGGAAGTCCGGAGCTACGGCGGCGGTTGAGGATTTTGAGTGAGTTTTTGCACGGGCTGCCGCTGGTGGAGATGCGTCCGGATTACGA
>Ga0335085_10001313_pt1 | contig 54565 bp, 52 predicted proteins | sample Lox_Sample_45_FD_206712 | JGI IMG/M metagenome (GOLD analysis project Ga0335085, IMG submission 206712) | Soil microbial communities from Loxahatchee National Wildlife Refuge, Florida, United States - Lox_Sample_4.5 | ecosystem: Environmental > Terrestrial > Soil > Wetlands | place: USA... | reverse complement strand
GATCCGCTGGAGATCATGGACAAACACGGCACCGATGCGCTCCGCTTCACCCTGGCCTCGATGGCCTCACCAGGGCGGGACATCAAGCTCTCCGAGGAACGAATCGAGGGTTACCGGAACTTCGCAAATAAGATTTGGAATGCAGCGCGATTTCTGTTAATGAACTGTCCTAACGGTGTGAAACCGTATCTGGATGTTCCTCTTCCAAGTACAGAAACACTTTCCGAAGCGGATAAATGGATTTTAGACCACCTCGACTATGTGGCTGGTGCCGTTAACCGTCAGCTTGCAGACTATCGGTTTGATGAAGCTTCACGCGAACTCTATCAATTCCTCTGGCATGAGTTCTGTGATTGGTATCTTGAATTGATTAAACCGACTCTCTATGGGACAGACGCCGCAGCAGCCGATCAGACCCGAACCGTTGCTATCCAGGTTTTTGAAAAGATTCTCCGTCTCCTCCACCCGTTCATGCCGTTCATTACAGAAGAGCTCTGGCAAACACTCCATCAGCAGAGCCAGAAGAGCATTGCCATCGCCAATTATCCAACACCAATTCTTAAGCCCACAGGACAACCAGCATTGGAAGGAATCATTGACAACTACTCGAAAACAGAAGCCCCACCCTTGGAGAAAGTAGCTCTTAGAGGAATCATTGATGAAATTATCAGTGTTGCTACCGCTATCCGCACCTTTAGGAATGAACATAACATCCCTCCATCACAACAACTCAGGGCTGGTCTGATCACGTTAACCCCCGGGCATGCCGACACCATCAAGCGCAATGGAGAAGCTGATCTACGACGACTTGCCAGACTATCTGAATTCACGGCCGGTCCATCTATTGCTGTGCCACCGGGAGCCTTTGAGATTTCTACATCCGTAGGAAAAGTTTTTATCATTGCAGACGTAGACCCGCTGAAGGAGAAGGCGCGGCTAGAGAAAATTGTCGCCGCGAAGAAGGCTGAGTTTGATCGGGAAGATAAAAAATGGCGAGATCCAGCGTTTAAAAAAAATGCACCGGACGAAGTCAGAACTAAGAATGATATTAGGCGCAACGAACTGAGTCTCGAAGTGAACACACTGTCAGAACAACTTCGCAAAATTGAGGATTTGCTCAAGGATCGCCAGTCATGATCGCACGCTCTGCCCTCCTCCATGACATCGTCAGACGCGCGCTGAAGGAAGACCTTGCGTCTGGCGACATCACCACACGACTTTTGTTTCCAAAAGCCGTCAAGGCCAAGGCAGTGATTCAAGCCAAACAGGAAGGAATCGTCGCCGGCCTACCGGTGGTCAAGATGGTCTTTGAGCGGGTCGATCCAAAACTGCGATGCAAGCCGATAGTGCGGGAGGGTGCTCGAGTTAAACCCGGGACGATCGTCGCTCATCTTCACGGGGATGGACGCTCGATTTTAAAAGGCGAGCGAGTCGCGCTTAATTTTCTTCAGCATCTCTCCGGCATCGCCACGCTCACGGCTCAATTTGTCGAAGCGGTCAAAGGCACAAAAACCAAGATCCTGGACACGCGGAAGACCACACCTGGACTACGCGTCCTTGAAAAATACGCGGTCCGAATGGGCGGTGGGCAGAATCACCGGATGAACTTAAGCGACGGTCTCCTGATCAAAGACAATCATATTGCGCTGGCCGGAAGCCTCAAGAAAGCCGTCCATCTTGCCAAGAAAAATATGCCACGTGGTTTTAAGGTGGAGGTGGAAGCAACCAACCTAAGGGAGGTTGAACATGCGGTCGCGTCCAAAGCAGACATCATCCTATTGGACAACATGACTGTTTCTCAGCTTAAAGAAGCGGTGATGCGGACCGAAAACCGAGCTTTGACGGAGGCATCCGGAGGAATTAATTTAAAAAACGTATTTCAAATCGCTTCCGCCGGTGTCGACTTTATCTCCATTGGAGCCTTGACCCACTCCGCTCCCGCATTGGACTTTAGCCTGGAGCTTCTCTATGGTTGAGCCGTTGCAGGCGGATGAGATCACCGCCAGACTTAAAACAGTGTTGCTGGGAAGACGGGTCTTGGTTTATGAGAAAATCGGCTCGACTAACAACCAGGCCGTAATCCTCGCCGATCAAGGGGCAGAGGAGGGCACCCTCATTTTGACCGAAACCCAGACGGAAGGGAAAGGTCGACTAGGCCGTACATGGTTTTCACCACCCGGCGTTAACCTCTATCTCTCTGTAATCTTGCGGCCTCGGATCGAACCCAGCCAGGCTACGATGTTGACTCTTCTGGCCGGAGTTGCCGTAGCGTTTGCGATTAGGCAACAAACTCATTTGATGACACAGCTCAAATGGCCCAACGATGTTTTGATTGGCGAGAAAAAGGTGGCTGGCATCCTGGCAGAATTAGCCGCCGACGGCCATGCGATCAAACACTTGATTCTAGGCATCGGCTTGAACATCAATTTGGAAGGAGCCATGCTCCCTCCGGAGCTTACCAAAACGGCCACCTCTTTGAAGATCGAATTGGGCCGAGTCGTAAGCCGTCTCGAGATGCTAGAAACCCTGGTAAATCAACTCGAACGGTGGTATACTGTTTTCCTGGATCAAGGCTCAACACCGATCATCGAGGAATACAACCGATTCTCCAACACACTCGGGCGGCGGATCCAAGTCGTCTTCCACGATAGAGTTGTGGAAGGCGAGGCGGTCGGCCTGGCTCCTAACGGCGGGCTAATCCTTCGTGAACGGGACGGAACATCCACTACGATTTTCACGGGAGACGTGGTTCACATTCGATGACGAAATGGCTAAGACAGATGTCGGGTAGGCGATATGCTGCTGGCGATTGACATCGGCAACACCAATATTGTCGTCGGCGTGTTCAAGGGCAAGCAGCTTAAGGGGGAATGGCGAATTGCGACCAGTCTATCGCGTACCACGGATGAGTACGGCATCCTGATGCTGGATCTTCTTCTGGCCCAAAGGTTAACCCCAAAGGATATTAGCGGTATTGCCCTATCCAGTGTGGTGCCTCCGCTGACGCCGGTCTTTGAGGATATGGGTCGAAAATATTTTGGCAAGAACCCCATGGTTGTTACACATGAATCTAAGACAGGCCTACACATCCGTTATGAACAGCCCAAAGATGTCGGCGCCGATCGAATCGTCAATGCGGCAGCCGCTTTTTTCCTCTATGGAGGACCGTTGGTGATTGTGGATTTCGGCACCGCTACGACGTTTTGCGCCATCTCTAAAACGGGAGACTATCTTGGGGGTGCGATTGCGCCGGGTCTGATGATCTCCGCAGAAGCCCTGTTCACTCGGGCCGCGAAGCTCCCCAAGGTAGAACTCCTTCGGCCCAAGAACGTGATCGGCCAAGACACGGTCAGCAGCATGCAGTCTGGTATTATCATAGGTTATGTCGGCCTGGTGGATGAGGTGGTTATGCGAATGAAACAGGAGGTGGGTGGTAAGCCATTCGTTGTTGCAACGGGCGGGCTCGCAGGACTGATTGCATCCGAATCTAAAACCATTCAAAAAGTTCACCCTTTTCTCACACTGGAAGGATTACGCATTATCTATCAGAATCATTCTGGCTGACTTTCCTTCAACACCCAATCTGCGGGTGATGAAACGAAAGGGATTAGATCCATTCTTTACACTTGACTTGAATGGGAAAACCCTGCTATCCTAAATTAGCACTCGATTAAATGGAGTGCTAATTTTAAATAATTAGAGGACTTCTGTGAAGCTCAGAGAACGCAACCAAAACATCCTCGAAGCAGTTGTTCTAGAGTACATCCGGTCCGCCTTTCCGGTAGGCTCTCGGACACTCACCAAAAACTTTGATTTTAAACTGAGTTCGGCCACAATCCGGAGTATCATGTCGGATCTAGAAGGAACAGGCTATCTCTCTCAACCACACACCTCGGCAGGTCGGATTCCGACTGAGAAAGGGTACCGCTTCTACGTTGATCGCCTCATGGAAGAGATTCTGGAGCAGGAAGAGGAATTTGACTCTTCTAAATACCAACGATCTTGGCCTGGAAAATGGGAAGATGCCAAGGGTCTTTTTGAAGAGACCTCTCGATTGCTCTCCATGGAATCGCATTACGCCGGAATGGTTCTGGCACCCAGGTTTTCCCAAACGGTCTTTAAACAAGTAGAATTTATTCGACTCCGCAAAAACCTTCTCTTGGCGATTTTTGTATCCCAGGACGGCTTTCTGCATCAACGGTTTTTGGAGGTTGATGAAGACTATAAACAGAAGGAGCTCAACCGACTCGCAACTTATCTCAACAATGAGTTCAGCGGTATGACGCTTTCCCAAGTCAAGAAGAAGATCCTGGCGTTAATGAAGGTCGAGAAGGAAATCTACGATCAGCTCGTCCAGAAGGCGTTGGAACTGGGAAAGAAAGCAATGAGCATAGCACAAGAGGGGGAGCTCTATCTGGGTGGAACCGCCAACATCCTCGATCTCCCAGATTTCTCAGACGCAGAGAAGATAAAGGCAATGTTTAAAGCCTTTGAAGAGAAGGCAACCATTGTTGGGCTCCTGGACAAATGCCTCTCGGCCGATAGAATTCAGGTCTTGATCGGCTCCGACAATGCTTTCCTTGGAATTCCGGATTGCAGTCTTGTGATTGCAAACTACAAAAGACGGGATCAGACGTTGGGTAGCCTGGGAGTCATCGGCCCCATTCGGATGGAATATTCGAGGGTGATCCCCCTTGTCAGCCATATCGCAAAGCTCTTGAGCCAGGCCTTGGAAGAGCTGGAAGAGAGAAGATAGAAAAGATGTCCGAATCTCAAAAAGACGATGAAGCGCCTTCGATCTGGGAAATTCCAGAGGCCCCGCAAGAAGAGTCAGCGGATCCTTCTGCGCCCACTTCGGCAGCTTTAGACGCAGAAGATCTGGGGAAAAAGTTATCCCAGGTAGAGGTGCAGAAAAAAGAAGCCTACGAGAAGTACCTTCGGACCTATGCAGAGTTTGAAAACTTTAAGAAGCGCATTGCCAAAGAGCAAAACGATCAAAACCGATATGCAAATGAGCAGCTCCTTAGGGCGCTGCTGCCGGTTCTGGACAATCTCGCTCGCGCTATCAACCATTCGAAGGAGAGCAAAAATCTGGACAAGCTCATCGAGGGCCTTGAACTCACAGAGAAAGAATTTGTTTCGGTCATGAACAAGTTTGGGGTCACCGCCATTGAGAGCCTCGGGCATCCATTTGACCCGGTTCACCATCAAGCGATGCTCCAGGTTGAAACAGATGACCAGGATGAGAACACTGTGGTCGAAGAGTTCCAAAGAGGTTATCTTCTTCACAACCGGGTCTTACGGCCTGCCTTCGTCAGCGTAGCAAAAAATACGAGGAAGTCAGCCTCACAGCCTCCTCAGAAAGATACGGAGAAAGCTCCGACAGAGAAAGACCATACTCAATAAAGGATATCAAAAGACAGTAGGATTTGAAGGAGGAATAATATCATGGCAAAGGTAATCGGTATCGATCTCGGGACAACTAATTCCTGCGTTGCCATCATGTCGGGAGGCGATCCGGTGGTCATTCCCAATGCGGAAGGCAGCCGAATCACCCCTTCCATCGTCGCGATCACGGACAAAGGGGAACGGTTAGTGGGACAGATCGCAAAACGTCAGGCAATTACGAATCCTGAGAATACGATCTTTTCGATCAAACGCCTCATCGGCAGAAAATATAATTCAAAAGAAGTGAAGGAGGCCGCAAAACGTCTTCCCTATAAGCTCGTGGAGGCCCCAAATGGGGACGCCCACGTGGAGATCCGCGGAAAGGTGTACAGCCCGGCCGAAATCTCAGCAATGATCCTTCAAAAAATGAAGCAGACGGCCGAGGACTATCTGGGCCATCCGGTCACGGAAGCCGTGATCACTGTTCCGGCCTACTTCGATGACAGTCAGCGACAGGCCACCAAGGACGCTGGGTCAATCGCCGGTCTAACCGTCCTCCGGATCATCAATGAGCCAACGGCCGCCTCACTGGCTTACGGCCTTGACAAGAAGAAGGATGAACGGATTGCGGTGTATGATTTAGGCGGCGGCACCTTCGACGTCTCAATACTCGAACTTGGAGAGGGGGTGTTTGAGGTCAAGGCAACCAACGGGGACACTTTTCTTGGCGGGGATGATTTTGATCTACGCATCATGGACTGGCTCGTGGAGGAATTCAAAAGAGATCAGGGCATTGATCTCCGGAAAGACAAGATGGCCTTACAACGACTCAAAGAGGCGGCCGAGAAAGCTAAAATTGAACTTTCTTCATCTCTTGAGACTGAGATCAATCTCCCGTTTATCACAGCCGACGCTGCTGGCCCCAAACACCTGGTGACGAAACTCACCCGATCTAAGTTGGAGCAGCTCGTGGCTGATCTTGTCCAGCGGACGATTGAGCCCTGTCAGAAGGCACTGTCGGACGCCGGCATCTCAGCTAAAGAAATCAATGAGGTCGTCCTGGTGGGCGGCCAGACACGGATGCCGAAGGCTCAACAGCTTGTCAAGGAATTCTTTGGCAAGGAGCCTCACAAAGGGGTCAACCCGGATGAAGTGGTAGCCATTGGTGCCGCCATCCAAGGTGCCGTGCTCAAAGGCGAGGTAAAAGACGTTCTCCTTTTAGACGTCACCCCTCTTTCGTTGGGAATCGAGACTTTGGGCGGCGTCTTCACCAAATTGATCGAGCGAAACACCACCGTCCCCACACGTAAGAGCCAGATATTCTCTACTGCATCGGACAACCAGACCGCAGTTTCGGTCCGGGTCTTTCAAGGCGAGCGAGAGATGGCGTCCGACAACAAGCTTTTGGGTCAGTTCGAACTGGTCGGGATCCCACCGGCCCCGCGTGGTGTTCCACAGGTCGAGGTGACTTTTGATATCGATGCCAACGGCATTGTCCATGTCTCGGCAAAAGACCTGGCGACGAGCAAGGAGCAGTCCATCCGTATCACCGCCAGCAGCGGGCTGTCCAAGGAAGAGATCGATAAGATGGTTAAAGAGGCCGCAGCTCATTCAGAAGAGGATAAGAAAAAAAAGGAGCTGGTCGAGGTACGGAACGAGGCCGATACGCTTTGCTACAGCGTTGAGAAATCACTAACCGACTTCGGCGAGCGGATCACGGAAGCGGAGCGGAACACCATCAAAGATAAGATCGCAGCCACGCGCAAGGCGACGGAAAGCAACGACCCCGGTACAATCCGCTCCGCCATTCAGGAACTCTCCCAGGCCTCTCACAAGCTGGCTGAAGAGATGTACAAGAAGACCACTGCTCAGCAGACCCCCCCGGGTGGAGCGGGACCTTCCGGTGATCAGGGGGGCCAAGCCGGACCTGCTCCTGCTGATGAGAAAAAAACTGAGGGAAAAGTTGTGGATGCCGAGTTTGAGGAAACCGATAAGGAGAAGAGAAACTGAGGTTACTGACGAAACCATGAAGGAAGGCAAAACGAGGTGGCGACAAATCAGAAAGATTACTACGAAATCTTAGGTGTCAGTCGGACCGCAACCGAAGATGAGCTTAAAAAAGCCTATCGCAAGTTGGCCTTAAAACACCACCCGGACCGCAACCCTGGAGACAAACAGGCCGAAGAGAAATTCAAAGAGATCAATGAGGCCTATGCTGTCCTGAGCGACTCTGAAAAGCGTCAAAGATATGACCGCTTTGGCCAAGCCGGCGCGGCTGAGGGCTTTGACTTCGGTCGAGGCGGCTTCGGCGATATATTCGGCGATATATTTGAGGATCTCTTCAGCGGTACCGGTTCCTCACGAAGCCGACGCCGCGCCGAACGTGGAAGCGACCTCCGCTATAACATCACCCTATCGTTTGAAGAGGCCGCCTTTGGAAAAGAGATCAAAATCAAGATCCCGCGCTTGGAGACCTGCTCGGCTTGCAACGGAACAGGTGCCAAACCGGGAAGCCAGGTCCGTTCTTGTACAACCTGCGGAGGCAGCGGCCAGATCCGATTCCAACAGGGATTCTTTACCGTCGCAAGAACCTGTCACCACTGCCGGGGAGAAGGTCGTATCATCCAGGAACGGTGTTCGCGCTGCGCAGGCGAGAAAAAAGTTCGGCGTGAGCGAACGCTCAGCGTGAAAATCCCGGCAGGCATCGAATCAGACTCAAGCCTAAGGCTTACGGGAGAGGGCGAACCGGGTTTAAACGGCGGCCCTCCGGGCGATCTCTACGTTGTCGCCACTGTTCTAGATCATCCGATATTTAAACGGGACGGCGATCACATCCTGTATGAGAGCACCATCTCGGTCGTTCAGGCCATTCTCGGAGACAAGATCGAGGTGCCTACCCTCAAAGGCAAAGCTGAGTTGAAAATCCCAACAGGCGCCCAGAATGGCAGCGTCTTCAAGCTCAAAGGAATGGGAATTCAAAACGTCAATGGCCACGGGACCGGAGATCAACTCGTAAAGATTAAGGTGCAGATACCCACTAAGCTCACTAACAAACAAAGAGAGCTGATTGAAGAGTTCGGACGGCAGAATGGGGAAAATGTGAGATCCGAAGAGGGTATCTTTGAAAAAGTGAAGAACATCTTCGAGTGACCAGTACCTCACGATATGCCCGTCTACTTTATCGCTTCTTCTCAGATTCAAGATGAGACTATTCACGTTGTCGGCACGTTGCTGAAGCATCTTAACAATGCACTTCGCATCAAACAGGGAGAACTCTTAACGTTTGTGGACGAGCAGCAACGACGGTATCTTACGCGGGTAGATCGAATCGACCGTCGACTGATGGTCGTGCGGATAATAGATCGTCTTGCACCGGCGCCGCCACCTTCCCTGCAGCTAAACCTGGCTCAGGGAATCATTAAAGGAAAAAAGATGGACTGGATCATACAGAAGGCCACAGAACTTGGAGTGAGCCAGATAATACCGCTTCTGACAAACCGGACAGTGGTCAGATTAGATGGCGTAAGGGCCGGCCGTCAACAGGAGCGCTGGCAGGCCATCGCGCATGAAGCCGCACAGCAGTCTGGTCGAGGCACCATCCCTTCGGTCCAAGCCGTCTGCTCCTTCGCAGACTTTATCCAATCGGCCGGTCATCAACTTCGTCTTCTCCTTTGGGAAGAGGAGACCGGACAATCTCTCAGGAACAAACTTGCCAGCCAAAAAGAGATAAAGTCCGTGACGCTGCTGATCGGACCGGAAGGCGGTTTTAGCCAAGAGGAGGTCACAGAAGCCGAGGACTGGGGTTTTCAAACAGTCCATCTTGGCAAACAAATTCTCCGCACCGAAACAGCGAGCCTGGCAGTTCTGAGTATCCTTCAGTACCTTTGGGGTGACCTGGGATTATGATGATTGAAGGGGATCTCCTACCCGCCGGGTTTTTAAGGCGATTTTTCTCTTTCCTTCTGGATCTTACGATTTTAAATCTCGTTTACTTTCTCTTTCTTCTGATAGGAATGGTTGCTCTCCACATGGGTTTATCCCATGCCGAAATTGAGCGGCCTTCGGAAGATCTCATCCTGAGCCTGGCATCGCCTCTGCTTACCCTCTGGCTAGTCCTTTTTATTATATATTTCACGTTGTTTGGTTGGCTTGGCGGTCAGACACCCGCAAAGATGCTTCTTTCCATACAGATACGGTCAACAACGCAGGCCACGCTCACCTGGCGGCAAGCAATTGGCCGAACCATCGGCTATTTCTTATCAAGCCTCTTCTTCTGCGCTGGCTTCCTATTGGTTCTCTTCAATAAGGACCGTCGTGCATTGCACGATTTCTTAGCCGGAACATACGTGGCAAATTTATCGTGATACATAAAAAACAGTCATTTTTACTTGCTTTTCAGAACTCGTTCTTGTATACTTTGAAAAATTTGCCTTCTGGTAGTGTCTATATCTCTAAATAATAATAGGGGGGTTATCTAAATCATGATCGCTTCGATAAAATCCGCATCAAAGAGTCAAACGAATCAGAATGAGAATGCACAATCCCCTCTGACATCAAAGAGATCTGCTGAGATCGATTGGATAAATGTCGCCTTCTTGACAATCACTCCCTTGCTGGCAATCGTAGGCATACCAGTTCATTTCCACCATGTTGGACTCTCCTGGCCCATCATGATCATCTTTGCCTTTTACCTGATGGCGACTGGTCTTTCTATTACCGGTGGTTATCATCGTTTTTTTTCTCATAAGTCGTATGATGCCAATGGCTTTGTGAAGTTTCTGTTTCTCGTTTTCGGTGCGGCCGCCTGTCAAAATTCTGCCATTAAGTGGGCCTCTGATCACCGAGATCACCACCGTTACGTAGATCAAGCGCCAGACCCTTATAACATTCGCAAGGGTTTTTTCTACGCCCACATGGGCTGGATTTTCCTAAAGGATGACGAAAACAATTCGTACGATAATGTCCGTGATCTCATAAAGGATCGGATGGTCTACTGGCAGCACCGGTTTTATGTCCCGCTAGCGATCTCTGTCGGGTTTGTTCTTCCTTTCATTTTTGGGTTCTTTCTGGGAGACGCATGGGGCTGCCTACTATGGGCCGGTATCGTCCGGGTTGTCATTGTTCATCATTCCACATTTCTGATCAACTCTCTCTGCCATTACATCGGAAAACGGCCCTACTCCCTCAAAGATTCTGCACGAGACAGTGCCTTGGCCGCCTTTCTTACCTACGGGGAGGGCTACCACAACTTCCACCATCAGTTTCAATACGACTATCGAAATGGAGTTCGCTGGTATCACTGGGATCCCACCAAATGGATGATCAAATCCCTGGAGTCTGTCCGCCTTGTGAAAAATTTACGAATGGCCTCCGAGGAGACTATATTCAAAGCGCAGATCCAAGTCCAGCGGGAGAAACTGTTGCAAGGACTTACCGGACTTTCCAAAGAATTTTGCGATGCGCTGGAGCAGAAGTTACATTCAGCTCAAGAAAGCCTGCTGTCCGCGCGATCCCGTTGGAAGCAGTTAAAATCCGAGTACAATCTTGTCAAGGTCTCGATGGATACCAAGCGGAAGGAGATATCCTTCAAGCTGGAGCAAGAACTTCAATCCGCCAAAATCCACTTAAAGCACGCCCATGCTTCCTGGAACAGGTTAACAGAAGAGTTCTACAGATCCCTATCAAATTCTCCGATCGATGTAGCATAATAATCGCAAACCGTTGCGCCCCGATTGGCCTTCGCATACCAACCATTTATATGATAACCGGTGTCTATGGATTCATGCAAAAGTAATCGGAGGTTCCGCATTTTCCCTCTCCCCTTCGGGAGAGACACTGTTCACAAAAGGATGATGAGTTCAACAGACTGGAGGCCGTACAATGAAGATCAAACCATTACATGACTGGGCCGTGATACGCCCCCAAGACGCGGTAGAGCGGACCGTTGGTGGAATTGTGATTCCGGACACAGCAAAGGAAAGGCCGGCCGAGGGTGAAGTACTGGCAATCGGCGCAGGGAAATTTGTTGAAGAAAAAGACAAGAAAGGGAAAGTAAAAGAAAAGAAGTTTGAACAGACCACCTTGAAACCAGGAGACCACGTCCTCTACGAAAAATATGCGGCGACCAAGGTCAACGTCAACAACGAGGAAATGGTCATGGTTCGAGAGGAGAATATCCTCGGTCTTCTGTAATCATCCGCTTTGGATTGACAAATGCAGAAATTCCGTGTTATGGTGCAAGTGCATGAGGGTCTCTAACAAGAAGGGCAATCGTGTTGCTCTGAGGCCCTGCGATTGTGTTGCCTTGTGATAGGATTCTGAATGATGAATAAGTTGGCGAGCGGATACCTGCTGAGCCTCTTCTCATACGTTCTCTCCATCTCAAGACAATGCTCAACAACAAGGAGGAACGATGGGAAACAAACTCTACGTGGGCAGTCTGCCGTATTCCATTAACGAACAACAGCTCGTGGATCTCTTTTCAAAATACGGGTCGGTTTCATCTGCCAAAATCATCTCCGACAAGTACAGTGGTCAGTCCAAAGGCTTCGGCTTTGTGGAGATGGGGTCCGATGAAGAGGCCCAGAAGGCGATCACCGCCCTGAACGGAACTCAGCACGAGGGGCGCACGCTGGTGGTGAACGAAGCCCGACCTCAAGAACCCCGGTCTCGACCCGGAGGGGGAAGCAGCAGGAGAGGTGGTCCGGGTGGCGGCCCGCAGCGAAGCGGAGGCGGAGGCGGCCGAAGGTGGTAGACTGCGATGCGCGGCGCCGCTCACGAAAAGCGGCGTCGCGCTTTGCTTTAATCTAGGTCCACCGGCCGAATCGGCGGCTTACCGGTTTTATCCACTCGCTTCATAGACTCCTTGACCTTTTGTTCCAGTATCCGTCCTCGATCCTTGAGGGCCCGACGCTCCCTTTCAAACTTCTCGGCTGTCTCTCGTCGTTGAGTCTCCAATTCATTGACCATCTCTTTCATGCTCTTGGGTTCAGCCTTTTTACCCTTGGCCTCGTGCCAAATCACTTGGCCGCTCTGCCGATCAACGAGAAGCGCTGCTCCACAAGACGAGCAGGTCACATTCAATCGATCATCATCCGACATGATCATTTCTCCATCTGTTGACAATTAACGCATTTATTCTACTACAATCACGCTCTAGAAAAAAGCCCTTGCTTCGCCACCTGCAGGGAAGAAGGATTGAAAGTCTGCACCTCTGGTGCAGGGCAGCATGCTTGCTTCATCCCTTCTCAGGATGTTAAACTAATTTTGTTGTTTGCCTAATACCACTCGGAAAGGAGAAATGCTAAAAACTGTTAGAGCTCTTATTCTCATCCTCTTTCTGTTTCTCGTGAACGATACGCAAGCCGTTCTGGTGGATCGAATCCTCGCCGTTGTGAACCACCAGCCCATTACCTTGAGCGACCTCCATCAGCATGAGGCTTTCCTCGCTTTGAACAATGGTAAAAAAAACTGGGAGCCTTCAGACGCATTTTCACCAAGTTCGCTGCAACAGATCATCGACCAGAGACTTCTTCTGGAAGAGGCAGGAAGGTTTGAGGTCAGTGTACCCGACAGAACCGATCTACAAAAGGTGCAAGACCGTCTGGCCAAACGGTTTACAAACTCAGAGGAGTTTCAGGATACACTCCAGAGGTGGGGGCTGAACCGAGAGGACCTTCAGCACCTGCTCGAATACCAACTTACAGTAGAACGTTTTGTGGATCAGAGAATCAAATTTTTTGTGATCATACCGCCTGCTGAGATTCAAACATACTATGAATCCCATCGGGAAGAGTATAGAGAGACAAACCTGGAGCAGGCTCTCGCTCAGATCACGTCTAAATTGACTGACCAGAAAACAGAAGAAAAGCTGGAGGCCTATCTGAAAAAACTGAGGGACAATGCGAATATACAGATAAATCCGTAAGGTTCAAACTTTCAAGGCAACAATCAACTCTAACTCGACGGGAGCTGAGAGCGGCAGTTCAGCGGCGCCCAAGGCCACACGGGCATGTTTCCCACGTTCACCGAAAATATTTAATAACAAATCAGATGCCCCGTTGAGCACCGCCGGCTGCTGAGTAAAACCAGGGGCCGAGGCCACATGCCCAGTTAGCCTCACGATGCGGACCACGCGACTTAAGTCCCCGATTTCCTGCCGGACCACGGAAAGAGCATTCAAGGTCGCTGTCCGGGCGGCCTCGTAACCCTGCTCGACCGTGAGATCCTTCCCCAATTTCCCTTGGCACTGAAGTTTCCCCTGGATCAAAGGCAGCATGCCGCTCAGAAAGAGAAGGTTTTCAACCCTGACGGCAGGTACATAGGCCCCTAACGGTTTAGGCGGCTCCGGAAGGTCCAGCCCCAGTTCTTTCAGGATTACTATTGGAGATTTTGACATCATTGCTCCTGTAGCGGCTCGCGGGGGAATTTACAAGCCTTCCCGCATCACAGTTTTCCCAACCTTTCTCTTCTGATATTTCCGAACGGCCCGATTGTGCTCCTGGAGAGTGGACGAGAAATAATGCGTTCCATCATTCTTTGACACGAAATACAGATAAGCAACGTTATCCGGATACAGGGCCGCATAAAGAGACTCGCGACCCGGATTGGCAATCGGTCCGGGCGGTAGTCCGATATGCTGATAGGTGTTGTAAGGTGAATCGGTTCGGAGATCTCTCTTGTAAAGGGTTCTGTGAAAATTGGGCATGAGCGCATAGATTACGGTTGGATCGCTCTGTAACGGCATCTTTTTCCTCAACCGATTGTGAAAAACCCCTGAGACAAGCCGTCGTTCGACATCTGAGGAGGTCTCTTTTTCGATCATCGAGGCCAGTGTGATTACCTCGTTCTGAGTCATGTTGAGCTCCTCAGCACGTTCCTCAAGTGCCGGCTCATAGGTATCGTGAAACTTCGCCACCATGGTCTGGATCACCTCGACCGCACCGATCTTCTTCGGAAAGTAGTAGGTATCAGGAAAAAGGTAGCCTTCAAGGCTGCTAGCCTTAATCCCAAGGGAACGGATAAAGACCGGATCGTTGACTAAACCCATAAAAGTATCATAGTCCGCCATCTTCTCGTCCTCAACAAGATGAGCGATCTGATCCGCTGTGTAGCCCTCCGGCACGACCAGCTCGTAGGTCAGGATTTTCCCTTGCTTAAGCGAATCCAGTATCTCAAGAGGCAGCATTCGTGTTGTAAAGGCATACTCCCCCGGCTTGATGTTCCGTTCGGTAAGCGTCAACTTCCCCAGCAGGATGAAGTAAGGCACTTGAGCGATCAGGTGTTCTTTAGATAAAAGGATAGTTACTTCGCGTAGCGTGGCGCCCGGCTGTACCTCGATGATTTTATTTACCTCCTCGCTGCTGGGCGAGATGTACAGAAAAGTCACGAAATGGACGACCAAGAGGAGGACAAGACTTCCGATCAGAAGAGCAGCAGCCAGAAAACGATTCAGAATCTTTGACCTGCCCTTCCGCATCATACCTCGCTGGCATGGTGAGTGGCAGAGTCCCGGGCGTCGAGATAGCTCTGGAGAATCAGGACTGCAGCCATCTGATCCACCACGGTCTTCCGCTTGCGACGACGGACATGGGCATCGATCAGCGTGCGTTCCGCTTCACGCGTCGTTAGTCGCTCATCCCACATCAGAACAGATACCGGCGTCCGTGTCTTCAGTGACTCCACAAACGTCAAAACCTTTTCAGCCTGGGGACCAATGTGCCCATCCAGATGGCGGGGCAAACCAATTAACACCTCGGTAACTTCTCTACTTCGAATCAGCTCGGCTAGATACAAAAGATCCCGCTTCAAATCTTTGCGTATGAGCGTTTCAAGGGCCTGCGCGGTCCAGCCCATCTCATCGCTGATCGCCAATCCAATCCGCCGATCACCCACATCCATGGCTAAAATTCTCATCCGTTCATTTTCCCCGGCGATCTTCCGAACTCAACCGACTTGATAGCTCTTGGATCTTCTTTTCCAGCCGCTCCAGATCCGATCGGGTCGGCAGATTGGCCGCCTGATAAAATTTATCCAGACAGGGTTTCAGTTCTTTTTCAGCCTTTTTGGTCATCCCTTCAAGACCCCCAAAGAAGTCTTTGACCCACCGAGCGGTCGGGCCTTGGTTTTGTTCTCCCTTTTCAGTCAGCTCTTCCAAGAGCTCTTTCGTCTTCACCATCGCCCCAACCCCAAGGAGGGCCGCAGTCCTCATGAGTTCTACCATCGTCTTCACCTCCCCATTATTTTCTTGATTTGATAAATTCCCACCCTTTGGCCAATGCTTCGTCCAAACGTTCTGATTCTTTTCCTCCCCCCTGTGCCATCTCCGGTCTGCCTCCGCCCGTCCCGCCGATTACAGCAGCAACCTCCTTCAAGATCTCACCCGCGTGAAAATGACCGGTCAGCTCTTTTGTCACCATCGCCAGGAGCGACACCTTTACTTCCTTAACCGATCCCAAGAGGATCACACCCGATTTTAACCGATCCCGAATGGAATCTGCAAAGGTCCGAAGCTCTTTTTGATCGAGACCATCTTGCCGTTTGATCAGGACCTTAATACCATGAATCTCTTTGACTTCCGAGAGAACATCTTCAGCGTGGGCCGCCACGGTCCGAGTCTTGTGCAGATCGATCTCCTTCTCCCAGTCCCGCAGTAACGCCAGCGTCTTTCGAGTCTTCTCCACCACCTCAAACGGCTGGACTTTAAGCATCCTTGCCAATTCTTGAAGGTCCTCTTCCTGTTTCTTGACCGACAGATAGGCGGCTTCACCGGTGACAGCCTCGATTCGACGCATCCCCGCTGCGATGCTGCTCTCCTGAACCAGTCGAACGATCCCTATCTCTCCTGTTTCTCGGCAATGGGTACCACCGCAGAGCTCTTTGCTGAACTCTGCGATCTTCACCACCCGAACCTGATCCCCATATTTGTCATCGAAGAAGGCCAAGGCCCCGGACCGCACCGCTTCCTGAAAACCCATCACCTTGGTCTCCACCGGATAGTCCCCCCGCACCCGCTCATTCACCATCACCTCAATCCGCTTTAGTTCTTGCTGGCTCAAGGCAGCGAAGTGGCTGAAATCAAATCGCAGACGATCCGGTGCAACGAGCGATCCTGCCTGCTTCACATGCTCCCCCAAGACGTCTCTCAGCACCGAATGCAAAACGTGAGTCGCGGTGTGGTTGCTCGATGCCCCTTGCCTCGCTGAACTATTCACAACCGCCAGATAGGTCTCGCCTTCTGCGATCTCGCCGTGAGTGACTTTTCCCTGATGGACAAAAAGACCCGGGATCGGTTTGATCGTGTTTGCGATCTCCACAAGAGCGCTCGGATGCTCCAGCAATCCCTGATCACCGATCTGTCCGCCGGACTCGCCATAAAACGGCGTCTGATCAAACACAAGCTCAACGAGATCACCGGCTTGGGCCTTCTTTACCGGACACCCGCCCTTGAGAATCCCTAAAAGCCGGACCTCTTCCGAAAGTTTTTGATACCCCATAAACTCGGTAAGGCCGAATCGTTTAGACAGCTCCTGGTAGTAAGGCGCCACCTCTTTTACCACCCAGGCGCGGCGTGCCCGCTCACGCTGCTCTTCCATAGCGGCGAGGAACCCGGCTTCATCGATCTTGAGGCCCGACTCTTCTGCCATGTCAGTTGCGATATCGAGCGGGAAACCATAGGTGTCGTAAAGCCGAAACGCCTCCTGACCGGATACGATACGATTCCCGCCAGCGCGGGTCCTTTGCATCACTTCTTTCCACCGATCCATCCCTTGATCCAGCGTTTTTCTAAAACGCTCTTCTTCACCGCGTGCCACCTGAGCCGCCAAAATGCGGCTCTTCTCTAATTCCGGATAAGCGGATTTCATCAGATCCACCACATGACCGGACAGTTTGTACAAAAACGGGTCATCGAGCCCCAGCTCTTTCCCATAGCGGGCCGCCCTCCGGATAATCCGGCGGAGGACATAGCCTCGGCCTTCATTCGATGGCAGGACGCCATCGCTGATCAAGAACGTAATGGCCCGGATGTGATCCACGATGACACGCCCGGCCATGCTCTGCCTGATCTTAGGCTGATCATGTTCGGTCATCCCGGACAAAGCTGAAAAAAGCGGAACAAACAGGTCCGTGTCGTAGTTGCTGGCCACTTCTTGAGTGACCGCGCTGATGCGCTCTAGGCCCATACCGGTATCAATGCTGGGCTTGGGAAGCGGGTGGAGCTTTCCCTCTTTATCCCTCGTATACTGCATAAAGACCAGATTCCAGATTTCTAGATAACGATCGCAGTCGCAGCCAACGCCTTGACATTGGTGCCCCGGAGGCCAGACCTGCGGCCCCTGATCATACAGGATCTCGGAGCAGGGCCCGCACGGACCGGTGTCGCCCATCTGCCAGAAATTATCCTTCTCCCCCATCCGTTTGATACGCTCGGTGGAGAGACCGATTTTCCGCCAGAATTCATTCGCCTCGTCGTCATCCTGGTAGATCGTAATCCAGAGTTTATCCTTCGGCAGGCCCCAGCGTTTAACAAGAAGCTCCCAGGCATAAGCAACCGCCTCCGTTTTAAAATAATCTCCGAAAGAGAAATTGCCCAGCATCTCAAAGAAGGTATGATGTCGAGCCGTCCGGCCGACGTTATCGAGGTCATTGTGCTTTCCTCCGGCTCGCATACATTTCTGGGATGAGACCGCCCGCCGATACGACCGCCTCTCTTCACCCAAAAAGACGCCCTTGAACTGAACCATCCCTGCATTGGTGAAAAGCAGGGTTGGATCTTGGGCTGGGATCAGCAGTGAGGACGGCACCAGCGTGTGTCCTTGGCCCACGAAGTACTCTAAGAAATCCTGTCTAAGCTCATTCGAGGTCATGCGGACTCTTAAGCACCTTCCAGATTGTCTCATACGAAAACCCTCGCCGATGTAGAAAATCGGCGAGTTTGCGGTGATTGTGGACTGTTCGTAAGTGCTTCATGGTACGTTGTTTCTTCTTCAATGCTTCCTGTGCCAAAGTCTGCTCGTCTTTCTCACTGTAGAGTGGAGAGAGGGCCTCGTCGATCAGCGCCTTCGAAATGCCCTTGGCCTTTAATTCCAGGGCCATCCGGTCTCGACCGATCTGGTTTCGCCGCAACCGGTCTCGGGCAAAGCTCATCGAGAAGGCACGATCGTCGAGAAATCTTTGGGTTTCCAGCTCCGTCAAGACGTCCTGGACTGTGTCGTGCGATATTTTTTTCCGTTCCAGTTTCTTCTGTAACTCGTATCGGCTGTGGGCACGTCTGGCCAGAAACCGGTACGCAGAATTCAATGCACGCTGCCGTTCGTCCTCCGACATAACTTACTTGCTAAATCGTTCCACCTGGAGTTTGTCCTCCCCCTTTTCTTTCTTCTGGCCTTCCCAAGTGAGGTCTGAGGTGGACTGAATGCCTTTGACTTTGAGAGTGAAGTCTTCCGGATTCGTGCACCAGCGCAACGCCTCTTCAAAGGTTATCAACTTCTTGGCGTAGAGCTGATGGAGGGACTGATCAAAGGTCTGCATCCCGTATTGGGTCACACCCGCCGCAATGACGTCTCCAACCTTTCGGGTCTTATCCGGATCCACGATGCATTCGCGAACGGTCTGGGTCGCCACCATGACCTCAATCGCCGGGACTCGTCCATTGCCGTCCGCCCGCGGTACTAGCCGCTGAGAAACGATCCCCTTGATGACCGAAGACAATTGCAGGCGAATTTGTTTATGCTGATAGGGCGGAAAAACCGCGATGATTCGATTGATCGTCTCGGCCGTATCCACGGTATGGAGCGTGCTCAAGACAAGGTGGCCGGTCTCGGCCGCCACGAGTGCGGTTGAGATCGTCTCGAAATCCCGCATTTCTCCCACAAGGATCACATCCGGGTCTTGCCGCAGAGCGCTTCGCAATGCCACGCTGAAGGATTCGGTATCGTTACCAATCTCCCGCTGGCTCACGATGCTTTTTCGATCCCGATGCAGAAACTCGATCGGGTCTTCAATGGTAATGATGTTATCCGTCCGGTTGCGATTGATGTGGTCGATCATCGCCGCCAGGGTGGTGGATTTTCCGCTTCCTGTCGTCCCGGTGACCAGGATGAGGCCGCGCTGCTCCATTGCCAGCTTTTCTAGCACGGGGGGCAGGTTGAGCTCCTCGATTGTCAGTATCCGCATCGGCACCACCCGAAAGACAAGCCCGATCGTGCCACGCTGCTGAAAAATATTCACCCGGAATCTCCCCATACCGGGGGCGCTGTGGGCAAGGTCCAGTTCGTTCTTCTCTTTAAATCTCTCTTTCTGCCCACTGCTCATGACTGAGAAGGCGACCTCGATTACCTCTTCCTGGGAGATCCGGGCATGATCCTCCAACGGCATCAGTCGCCCATCGATCCGGATGATCGGGTGATTCCCGACTTTCAGGTGGAGATCCGATGCTCGACGGTCTAAGGCTATTTTAAGAAGGCTATTGATATCCATAATCCCTCCTGAAAAGGTTCCGGACAAAAGGTTTATACGGTTCTTGGATGTTCCTTTCCTGCTCCCGCCAGTCGGCCGGTAACCACGGGCCTTTTCTCTTCAGGCTTCTTGAGAAGGCCTACGGATTCCTTAATCCTGTCTTCGATCTCCTTTGCAACGGACGGATTTTGCTTTAAGTAGGCCTTCGCGTTATCCCGTCCCTGACCGATGCGGTCTTCTTTGTAAGTATACCAGGTTCCGCTCTTTTCGATCAGGCGGTGCTCCACTCCCAAATCCACGATCTCCCCTACTTTGGAGATACCTTCATTAAAAAGGACATCGAACTCGGCTTGCTTAAATGGTGGAGCGAGCTTATTTTTGACCACCTTGACCCGAACTCGGTTCCCAATCACATCCTGCCCTTCTTTGATCGCCTCGATTCGCCGGATATCCAGCCGAAGCGAGGAGTAGAATTTTAAGGCATTCCCGCCGGTCGTCGTCTCCGGATTGCCAAACATCACCCCGATCTTCATCCGGATTTGGTTGATAAAGATCACGGTGGTATGGGACTTGCTGATAGTCGCCGTGAGCTTTCGTAGGGCTTGGGACATGAGTCTCGCCTGAAGGCCCATATGGGCATCCCCCATCTCTCCCTCGAGCTCAGCCCTCGGTACCAGGGCCGCAACCGAGTCGATCACGATAAGGTCCAGCGCACCGCTCCGAACCAGCGTCTCAGCAATCTCCAACGCCTGCTCCCCGGTATCCGGCTGGGAAATTAGAAGCTCCTCTGTCTTAACACCAAGCTTCCGGGCATAGCCGACATCCAGGGCATGCTCGGCATCAATGAATGCCGCGACGCCGCCAGCCTTCTGTACTTCGGCAAGTGCATGGAGTGTTAGGGTGGTTTTTCCGGAGGCCTCCGGCCCGAAGATCTCAACGACCCGTCCGCGTGGAAAGCCGCTAATGCCGGTAGCGATGTCCAGCCCCAGAGATCCGGTCGGTATGGCCGGGATGTCGCTTAACACTCCCTCGGAACCGAGCTTCATAATCGCCCCTTTGCCGAACTGCTTCTCGATCTGAGCCACCGCCAGTTCGAGCGCCTTATGCTTGCTGTCTTTCTCAGCCATGATAGACTCCTTATCAATTATAGGGTTGCTGATTTTAATTCGATGCCTTTATCGACCATACCTTGGTATATATTGCCCCGCCGGGTTGGAGCGTACTTCGCATTAGGTCTAATTCCTCAAGCTTACATTCACCCATTCGAACCGTTTTCTGATCTTCTAACGCTTTCACCAAAGTATCACGCCCCTTGGGAGAATTGACCCGTCCCAATGTAAGATGCGCCTGAAAATCTCGAGTCTCTGGGAGAAACCCCAACGGTGCCAACACCTCATCCACACGTTTCTGAAGCCTGCCCAGTTCGCCGCTTGACTCCTTGATTTCTAACCAAATTACTCTCGGTGCACGACTGCTTGGAAACCCGCCCAGTCCCTCAATTTCAATTGTAATCGGTCGGAAGACCCGACCCGCTTCCGCTAATGCCGTCTGTATCTTCGACACCTGCTTTTCCTCTACCTCGCCCAAAAATTTTAGCGTGAGATGCATTCCCTCCGGCCGAGTCCAACTAATGTCCCGCTTGGAATGCAATCCGTCGTGTGTCTGTGCTTTTCGAAGCCGTTCTTGAACCTCTGCTGCGGCCTGCCGGATCGCATGCGGAAGGTCCAGAGAGATGAAAAGACGTTGCCGCTCCACGCTCTTTCTAACTCTTTATGCCCAACATCCATCGGCGCACGGTGTCTAGGGCCATCTGCGAGGCTTGGAACTTGATCGTTTCACGACCGCCCGTAAAATGGTGGAAGCGGCTGTGACTATCGCCTGTCTGTACCCCTCTTGTCGAATAGGCGGGTGGGCCCGCCGCACTGGCGAGACCAATATACACCAATCCCACCGGCTTCTCTTTTGTCCCGCCGGCAGGCCCTGCAATACCGGTAACCGCCAAGGACAGATGGACACCGCTCATCTTCAAGAGTCTCTCTGCCATTGCAACGACCACAGGCGCACTCACCGCTCCATGCTCCCGAAGAGTCCGGGCTGGAACACCCAAAAGTTCCAGCTTAGAGCGGTTACTGTAGCAAACGAGGACCCGATCCAAATAACCCGAGCTTCCCGGAACACTGGTTAGGCGATGGCCGATCAGTCCGCCCGTACAGGATTCGGCAACCGCAATGGTAACTCCCTGCGCTTGGAGAAGCCCGCCTACCACTGCTTCCATCGTTGTTCGGTCCAATCCGTAGATGTGTTCTCCCAAGCGTTCCCTTAAGAGACCGATGAGCTCTTGGCTCAGCTCCGCTGCCTCCTCTGCTCGTTTTCCGCTGATCTGGATGCGGACATCCACTCCTGAAGGACTCGCCAGCAGTCCGAGCCGAACCGCTTTGTTCACTCGGAATAGGTCCTGGATCAGCTCATTCACCTTGGACTCAGAAAGTCCGTAGCTCCTCACGGTCTTGAGGTAGATGCAGGGAAAGGGGCCTACCACGTTTTCAAGGAACTTTGCAACGGACTCGCTAAACATCCGCTCCATTTCATGCGGCACACCGGGAAGAACGATCAGATACGCCGACCCATCGCCTCCTCGCCGGTTCGTCCCAGACAGGCAGGCCGTTTCTTGGATGATGATAAATCCGGGTGCGGTTCCAATAGGATTTTCAATGACGGTAGCTTGGGATGGAATTAAGGCCTGTCGTTCGGCGCGCTTGGGCATCGGGCGCTTAAGGCCTCCGTACTGTTTGGCAATCTTCTTTAAGATCTCTTCACGGAGCACGAGTCGCCGTCTGCTTACCTTGCTGATCACCTTCTTTGTGATGTCATCTTCGGTGGGACCCAGCCCTCCTGTCGTAAGGATCACCTGGGAACGACTCAGTGCACGGTAGACAGCTTCTTCAATATCGCTTTCTCGATCTCCCACCACGGTCTTGTATCTCACCTCGACCCCAAGGGAAGCCAGGGCCTCGGTGAGAAACAGGGAATTCGTTTCCGGTCGCCCCCCGATCAGCAGCTCGGATCCAATCGCGATGATCTCGGCCTGCACATGCCTCCTTCCTTATATATATTATATATAGTGAGATTTCTAGGAACTAAGGTTCTCGGCTCCGGGATGGCGAATGACTACAGGCATCTTTCATCGATCTGTCAAAGAGTTGCGGTTATTCTAGCATCGGGGTTGCGAGGTGTCAAGAAAGATTTGGGTGAGAATTTGGGTGAGAAACAGCCCTATTCTTTTCTGGCAAAGATAATCTTGCTGTAACCAAACCGATTGATCGGCCAAAGGCCGCGAAGGGCGATATCCAGTTTTCCTAAAGACAGAGCAAGCCTTTCGATCCATCCGCGTTCGGTTGAGAAGTGATAGTCCTCCCGAACAAGATAGGTGAAGAAATCAAACCCATAAGTCCGGATGACTTTAAAATGATTGCGGCAGAGCAGTCGGTTGATTTCACGATGGGTGAACGTATTGAGGTCCAGTTCCTGGTCTTTATAGACCCAGGTCCGTATGTGTCCTTCTTTCAAATTCTTTAACGCTTCCTGTCGTTCGGCTCGATCCCACAGAAGCCGCAGACACCATTTATTGTCGAACTCCAGCGAAACGATTGCGCCGGTTCGACAGAGGCGAGCCATCTCATCGATCGCGCCTTCATAATCTGGGATATGACCCAGGACGTCACCGTAAGAATAAACACAGTCTACGGAGGCAGAGGGCAGATTGCTCTGGACGATATCTCCGCACAGAAATTCGATATGATCCAGTCCTTCCTCTTTCGCGACAACACGCGCGGCATCGATGGATTCCGGTGAAACATCCACGCCGATCCCTTTCTGACAGAACCGGGCCGCGTATCGGAGATAGGCGCCGGTGCCGCACCCGATATCAAGAACGGTGTGATAAGGCCCGCCGAATTTCTTTTTCTCAAATAACTCTCTGAGACAGAGAACGTGCAGGTCGCGCACGTTGATGAAGTAGGGGTAACGGCTGTGGTAGTAACTGTCGCCAACATTGGCGTAGAACCGTCGGACTTTCTCGAGATGGTGAGGATCGATGATCTTCATGAAAAGTTTTTTCTGGCTCCGTATTATAGTGACTTCGGATTGGATTGCAATAAATTTCTTTTTAAAAAATCACTTTTTTCTTGACAAAAAAAAATATTGAGTTATATTTACAAACTAACAAGATGATGAAGTCAAATGAAGTCAAAAAACGAATCAATTAACGAATCAATCGCAACGAATTTCCGCGTTCGCGCGGGAATCAGAAGTAACGCAGGAGGAGAAATGCTGGCCGAAGTGCTTGGTCAGGAGGATCCACTTTGAACAAAGGGAGGAAAATAGATTGCATGCGTTAGGGACGCATCTGCTCTTGGAGTTGAAGGATTGCAACTCCAAGGTGTTGAATGATCAGAAACGGATTCAAGACATTCTCGTCTCAGCAGCAAAAGAAGCAAAGGCAACCATCATTGAAACATCCTTCCACAGATTTAGTCCCTTTGGTATCAGCGGCGTCGTCGTAATCGCCGAATCTCATCTCACCATCCATACCTGGCCCGAATACGGATACGCCGCCGTAGACATCTTCACCTGCGGTGATCTTCTTCAACCGGACATCGCCGCCGCTTACCTGATAGACAAGCTTCAGTCAAAGCACCCCTCGATTTTCGAGATGAAGCGGGGGCTGCTTTCACGGGGAGATGTTAAACTCCCTCACAAAGCAATCAAAGAGGTACCTGAGTATGCAAGAACCCCAAAAGAGCTACAAATGGTTCCTTGATTTATTAAATCCAGATGAAGGACACATGCATGGGATCAGCACGATCCTCTATGCCAAGCAGACCAAATACCAGCAGATGGAGATTATGGAGACCAAGAGTTATGGTCGGTGCCTTGTCTTGGATGGAAAGATGCAGTCCAGTCAGGCGGATGAGTTCATTTACCATGAGGCGCTCGTTCACCCTGCTCTTTTAACACATCCCAACCCCCAAAAAGTCTTTGTCGTGGGTGGTGGAGAAGGAGCTACCGTCCGAGAGATTCTCCGCCACAGGTCGGTTCAGTCCGTCCTGATGGTGGACATTGATCAGGAAGTGGTGGAAGGTTGTAAAAAGTACCTCCCCGAATGGCACCAGGGCGCTTTTGATGATCCGCGCGTGGAGCTGAAATTCATGGACGCACGGAAATATTTGGAGGAGACCCAAGAGACGTACGATATCATCATCATTGATATCTCTGAGCCGGTCGAGGAAGGTCCAGCGTATCTGCTTTACACAAAGGAGTTTTACCAGATTGTTCACAAACGCCTCGCAAAAGACGGGATCATCTCACTCCAGGCCGGCACGACCTCGCTCACCGCATTGCTCAACTTTACATCGGTATATCAGACGCTCAAGACTGCTTTCCCGATCGTTGTAGGATACCAGGCCTACATCCCTTCTTTCGGTCTCCCATGGGGTTTCACGCTGGCCTCCAAAAAGCATGATCCTCGAAAGCTGACTCCTGAAGAGATCGACAAACGGATCAAAGAGCGAACCGTCGGAGAACTCCGGTACTATGATGGAGAGCTCCACCAGGGGCAGTTTTTTCTTCCAAAACACGTCCGCCGAAAGCTTGAAACAGAAGGGCATATCATCGAAGATAACCACCCGCTCTTCACCTTCCACTAATCGATGGACATCGATGAACAGCTGAGGACCCCGCTTTTCGACGCGATGGTGGGCCTGGCAGAAGCCCGTAAAGTTTCGTTCCACACTCCCGGTCACAAAAGCGGGAAAGGGATTTCGACCCGGTTCAGAAAATTCGTGGGTCCCAAGATCTTCTCCATCGACCTTACCACCTTGGACGAGGTGGACTCGCTACAGAAACCCAAAGGCGTCATCAAAGAAGCTCAAGAGCTTGCGGCCAAGGCTTACGGTGCAGACCGTTCCTATTTTCTCGTGAACGGAACTACGGGCGGCAATCAGGCCATGATCCTCACCACCTGCAATCCGGGGGACAAGGTTCTGGTGGCGCGCAACGCCCATAAGTCCGTCCTTGCCGGACTGATCGCAACCGGCGCGCAGCCCATTTTCTATCTCACAGAAGTGGATGAAAACCTGAAGATCACGCTCAACGTCGCGTATGAGGCCACACGGCAGGCGATTGACGCCCATCCGGAGGCTCGGGTTCTGTTCCTCACGAGCCCCAACTACTACGGAATCTGCGCCGACCTGGAGCGGATTATCTCTTATGCCCACGAGCGAAACATAACGGTCCTGGTGGATGAAGCTCACGGGCCTCATTTAAAATTTCATCCGGACCTCCCTGTGTCGGCCCTGGAAGCGGGAGCGGATATGTGCGTGCAGAGCACGCACAAAATCATCGGAGGGATGACTCAGGCCTCGATGCTGCATGCGATGGTGAAGCGTGTGGATATTCCGACGTTGTCCAATGTCCTGCGGTTCGTACAAACAACAAGTCCTTCTTACATTCTGATGGCCTCGCTCGATCTCGCCCGCATGCAGATGGCCACGGAAGGCGAGAAGCTTCTTGACAAGGCAATTAAGCTGGCCGAAGAGGCCAGGACGAAGATCAACAAGATACCCGGTCTCCTCTGCTTCGGAAAGGAAATGATCAAGGGATCACTGTTCTCGCAGATGGGAGACTTCGATGTCACCAAGCTCACGATTACGGTCAAAGACCTGGGTCTCTCAGGCTACCAGGTTTCTCAGCTCCTGAACAACCGCTATCACATCCAGGTCGAGATGGCGGATCCGTTCCATGTCTTGGTGATTGTCAGCATCGGTGATCGGCGGGATGACCTAAACCGTCTGGTCGAAGCGCTCCGGGAAATTTCAAAAGAATATTCCAGCACCGCCAAACCTTCTGCCCTGGAAGAAGTCGGCATCCCGCTTTTCATGAATGAGGCGATCTTGACGCCGCGCGAGGCCTTCTTTGCGGATCACCATTATGTCGAGGTAGAAAAGGCCATCGGCTGCATCAGCTCCGAGATTGTCACGGTCTATCCACCCGGAATACCGCTGCTCGTCCCCGGTGAGGTAGTCACGCAGGAAGTACTGGACTATCTCAAACGGATGCTCAGGCTGGGCGCTTTTGTGGACGGACTGGATGAGGCCAATCGCCTCATTGGGGTGGTGAAGCGGTAGTGTGCCGGATGATTTTCCCCTCTACCAAGTATACCACCAGCTCGGCGATGTTCGTCGCGTGATCGGCTATCCGCTCCAGATATTTGGAGATGAAGCTGATCCGAATCGATCGGGTTGTGGTTTGCGGATCTTCGATCATGAAGGACAGGAGTTCCCGGAAGATCTGATGGTTTAAACCATCGATAAAATCGTCATCGCGACAGACTTTGCGGGCCAATTCCGAATTCCGATTCACGAAGGCATCCAGCGATTCCTTAACCATGCGCTGTACATGATCGGCCATTCGCGGAATATCGATGAAGGGTTTGAGCTGCGGCTCTTCATTGAGTTCGATGGCGCGTTCTGAGATATTCTCCGCCAAGTCGCTCATCCGTTCCAGTTCCGTCGAGATCTTCATAGCGGTCGTGAGAAAACGCAGGTCTCCCGCCATCGGCTGGTGGAGCGCGATGAGCCGGAGACAGTCCTCATCAATCTGAACATCCATCGCATTGACCCGATGATCGTTTGTTATCACTTGACGGGCAAGTTCCGTATCCCGTTCCACCAATGCCTTGATCGCGCTGGTGATCTGCTCTTCAACCATCGCCCCCATCTGAAGGATCTTTTCCTTCAGTTCCTTCTGCTCCTCGTCAAAGTGCCGTTGCATTATCCGAACCTCCCCGTAATGTAATCCTCCGTCTTACGATCCTTTGGATTCGTGAAGATCTCGCGAGTCTCGCCGAACTCGATCAACTCTCCCAGCAGAAAAAATCCGGTGAAGTCTGAGACCCGAGCTGCCTGCTGCATGTTGTGTGTCACAATTACGATGGTGTACGATTTCTTGAGCTCCAGCAACAGCTCTTCGATCCGCGCCGTGGCGATCGGGTCCAGGGCAGAACAGGGTTCGTCTAGCAATAAAACCTCCGGTTCGACCGCAACGGCCCGGGCGATGCAGAGCCGCTGCTGCTGGCCTCCGGATAGGCTGGCCCCTGATTTGTTCAACACATCCTTCACTTCGTCCCAAAGGGCGGCCTGCCTCAAGGCTCGCTCCACACGCTCATCGAGGACCGCTTGCCGGCGCATCCCGTTGAGCCTGAGGCCTGCGGCCACGTTGTCGTAGACCGACATCGTCGGAAAGGGATTGGGCTTCTGAAAGACCATTCCGACCCGCCGGCGGATCGTCACCGGATCGACCTTCGGACCGTTGATGTCCTCTCCATCCAGCATAATGGTGCCCGTAAGCCTCGCACCCGGCACGACCTCATGCAATCGGTTCAGGCATCGGATAAAGGTGGACTTACCGCAGCCGGAAGGGCCGATGAGTGCGGTCACCTGGTGCTGAACAATCGTCAGCGTGACATCTTTGAGGATATGGCGTTCTCCAAACCACGTGTTCAGTTTTTCAATCACATATACCGGTTTACTCATCAGCCAAGCCTCTAACCTTTAAGTTGGCGGTGCAAGATCAGTCGCGAAAGAAGGTTCGCCCCCAAGACCAACATCAACAGGACCATCCCGGCCGCCCAGGCCTGACGGTGCCAATCCTCGTACGGCGCGACAGCATAGGTGTAGATCATGACCGGCAAGGATGCGATCGGCTCCAGCCATCCCCGGCTCCAGAACCGATTGCTAAAGGCCGTAAACAACAAAGGAGCCGTCTCCCCCGCAACACGCGCCAAGTCTAGCATAATCCCGGTCACTATACCACGCAAGGCGGTGGGAATCACCACTAGACTGACCACTTTCCACTCCGGTAGTCCCAACGCCAGCCCTGCCTCCCGGATCGAGTCCGGCACCAATTTGAGAAACTCTTCCGTGCTCCGGACCGCGATTGGAATCATCATGATCCCCAGCGCCACCCCCCCCGCCACGGTCGAAAAATGTCCCATCGGCAACACAACAATGGTATAAGCGAAGATTCCCATCACGATGGATGGGATACCATTTAAAATATCAGCCGCATATCGTATCAGAAACCCGGACGTGTTCGTCCGGCCGTATTCGGACAGATAGACCCCACCTAGGAAACCGATTGGGACGCCGATCAGACTCGCAAGCGCAAGGAGTTTCACCGTTCCCACGATCGCATTGGCCATCCCTCCACCCTTCTCTCCAACCGGCTTCGGCAGTTTTGTAAAGAAATCCCAATCCAGCGCCGTGATCCCGTGGTAGGTGATATAGCCGAGGATAAAAAATAGAACCCACAGAACCAACGCGGTGCAGATGCCCGTGAGGGACAGCATCACGACATTGGTCATCCGGCGCCGGAACAAAAGAGCGGGCGTCATTCCCTCACCTCGACCCTGGAAAACACGCTGTAAATCAATAACCGGGCCACCGCATTGACCAGGATCGTGACGGCGAAGAGCACAAGGCCGATCTCGATCAGGGTCTGTACATACAGGTCCGAAGTGGCCTCGGTGAATTCATTGGCGATCACGGCCGCCATCGTATAGCCCGGTTCGAACAACGACAGCCGAATTTCCGGCCGGTTCCCGATCACCATCGTCACGGCCATCGTCTCTCCTAAGGCGCGCGCCAGGGCCAGAAAGACGGAGCCCATGATCCCGGAACGGGCATAGGGCAGCACAGCGATCCGGACCATTTCCCATTGGGTTGCCCCCAAGGACAGAATCGCCTCTCGCTGGGAACGGGGCACCGCCATCAGGATCTCTCGCGAAACCGAAACAATGAACGGAATCACCATTGTCGCAAGTACCAAACCAGCCGTGAGCATCCCAACACCGTAGGGAGCCCCTTTAAAGAACGGCAAAAACCCAAGCGTGCTGGAAAGCACCGGCTCCAGGAAGCTTCGGACCCAGGGTACCAACACAAAGATCCCGACCAATCCATAGATCACGCTGGGGATCGCGGCCAACAGCTCGACCAGAAACGTCACCGGATCGGACAGCCACCGGGGTGCCAATTCGGAAAGAAAAATTGCCACACCCAGTCCCACTGGAACGGCAATCAAAAGTGCGAGGGCCGATGTAACCAGCGTGCCGTAAAGAAAAGGCAACGCGCCGAACTGTTCCGCAACCGGATCCCAGATCGTCCGCCAAAGAAAGCTCCAACCGAATTTCTCGATGGGTAACTGGGAATTCCGCAACAGCTCGTAGGCAATAACGCCTGCGATGAACAAGACAGACAGGGCCACGGTCATAACCGTGGCCCGGAAAAGTCGGTCGGCCGGGCTGACACCCGGCCGATGGACCATCGCTATACTAAAAGGATTAATACTTGATCTGGCCAATCGCTTTCTCCTCCATGGCAACGACTTCCTTGGGAAGCGGCGCATACAGAAGCGCCGGGGCCAAACCTTGACCGTCTTTCAACATCCATTGCAGGAACCCCGAAATCGCTTTGCCCTTTTTCGGATCGTCGATCTTTTCCGGAATCAGAAGCCAGGTAAAGCTTGCGATCGGATACGCCTTCTCACCCGGAGCATCCGTGATCGAAACCCTAAAGTCGGCAGGCATGGCTTTGGCTGCGCCAGCCGCTGCGGCAGTGACCGTATCAAGGCCAGCCTTGATGAATTGACCGGCCGAATTCTGCACCCGCCCGTAAGACATCTTGTTCTGCTCAGCATAGATCAGCTCGACATACCCGATTGCGTACGGCGTCTGTTTAACAAGACCCGCCACGCCCTCGTTTCCTTTTCCACCCACTCCAGTCGGCCAATTGACCGACGTCCCGACCCCGACCTTCTCTTTCCATGCCGGACTGACCTTAGACAGGTAGTCAACCCAGACATAGGTCGTTCCGGAGCCGTCCGAGCGGTGGACTACGATGATCAACTTGTCCGGAAGATTCACGCCGGGATTGGCTTTCGCGATCTCCGGATCGTTCCATTTCGTAATCGTTCCCAGGAAGATTCCGGCCAACGCCTGAGGCGTAAAGTGCAGATCAATCTGGACCTCCGGAATACTGTAGGTCGGAACGACCGCGCCGAGAACAGTTGGGAAATGGAGGAGTTTCACCTTCGCTTTGCCCATCTGTTCTTCGTTCATTGGCCCGTCCGTTGCGCCGAAGTCAACCGTCAACTCAGAGGCCTGACGGATTCCACCTCCGGAACCGATAGACTGGTAATTGAAGTGCAGATCCGGATGAATCTTGGCGTACTCATCAAACCACTTAGAATAGACTGGGTAGGGAAAGGTCGCCCCTGCCCCGTTGATCAAAAGTGAATCAGCAGCATAACCCGCACTGCCAAGCCCGGCTATAATGGCCAGGAACAGAAGTGAAACCCTAGTAAATGCCTTTAAAAGATGCCTTTTCATGGTGTTATTCTCCTTCATCAAGATGAACGTTGTGTTACGCCTATGTTACGGCTATGTTAAAACTTTACGATCATGTCTAGTTGCAGCCGGTCAATGTTGTCTTTGCCGGGCGCCAGAGTCTCGTTGACCACCTTCGTGCTGAAATATTTCGCCTTGGCCGTAAGATACTTGGTGAAGTTGTAGGCCGCCCACGTGATATGCCCCTTCCGGTTTGTCCCGCCGTTCCCAAAGTCAGAATCCGCCAGGTCTGCCAGCGTGTCATCGGTCTCCGAATATTTATAAAAATACGCCACTTCCCAGGTGTTCGCAGCAGCGGCCTTGCCCAAGATGACACCGCCCTGGACTCCGAAGTTCTTGCCGCTGGTGGTCTTCGCGGTGTTTCGGATCCAGTCCCCCATCACCGCAATCGGAAGCGGCCCCACTTTAGTCGCAAGCTGCGCGGTGACATCCACCACGTTGAACTGACTCGTCAAGGTGGAGTTCGCGGCACTCACCCGACTGTTCCCGTCCTGCTGCACAGCCGTACCCCCCAACAGGGTGGCCTTCTTGATATTGGTCGGATAGTAGTCTGCCACTGCCAGCGTCAACTTAGACGCTTCGCCCAGCGCCAGATCGGTCCCCACCTGCTCACCGAACATCCAGGGATAATTCTTGTCTGTGCTTACTTGATTCAATACGAACTGGCCCAGGTTGATGAAGACGACTAGATTGTCCGTCGGCTTCAATTTTAGGTTCTCGGCGAGGCCCTCCGGTGAGACGTCATCATCCCACACAATATCCGTTGAGGGAAGCCACAAGAAGGGCAACGGCATTTTCCCGCCCGTCAGACTGATCCAGTCGGCGGCATTCCAGCGGAGGAACGCCCGGTCGATAAAGATCGGTTTTTGGCTGAACAGGTTGGTAAAGGTCTGGTTCGCAGACACCTGCTGCCCTGTGCCGGAGGCCAGCCGGAAACCGACCAGGAATTTCCCGATGGTGATATCGGTTCCAAACCGGAGACGAAACCGCTCACGATTGTAGTCGGGACCACAACTCCCGGTTGGGGATCCGGGGGGGATGGCAATAAAACCGGTGGCAGGCGCAATACACTTGTTCGCGTTATCAAAATTGAAATACTCCTCACGCAACCGCAGATCACCACTAAAGCTGATACTATCGATCCAGGGGGCCAGCTTGACCTGACGGACGCTCTTCAGATCGTCCTTTGTGATCACACCCTTCTCAACTAGCAACTCTTCAAGACTCTTCTTCTCTTCGTCAGCGAATAGAATTGAACTCTGCAGTAACAGCAATCCCATAACCGGTAAGATCCTTAGAATCCACTTCCTCGTCATGCTTATCCTTCCTTTCTGAGTCATGCTTATCCTTCCTTTCTGATTTTCAAGCTGTGGTTTGAATACGCAAACGACGCCCATCACCCGTTGAGTGAGCGTCACCCATCTCCTATATGGTGCTTTAACGACTAAGGTTCTTTAACGATCTAGCCGATGGCCCGCGCCACTTCTCTGAGGATCGCTTTCAGCAGACTGGGCTTGACCTTCTTGCTGATCTTGGTGCTACGCACTACTCATCGCCTCCTTTCCTGATCAATTCGAACCACAGTTTACTAGATGCAAATGAACGGGTCATGAACGCTACGTTAACTTAAAGTAAATTCTTCACCGCTTTTTCACTCCGGACTCTATTGAACCTTTATCATCGTTGCTTCGGGCACCGCTCTCGGCTTCAAGAACCTGCTCATAGCGTTGAGAATATGGTCACGGTAGAGCTGGCAGCGGAGATGCTGTTCGGTTGCGCAGTACTCATCCACCTCAAACTCGGAGGGATTGTACCTCGGCTCAACCGCTTCACAAGAGCTATCGTTATGGATCAAATACGGGCAATGCATCTCTCTCACCTCCTTTTCCTTCCTCAGGGTTACTTCCGCTGGATTGACTTTTTGTTAATTTCTTTATTATGGCCCCGACTCTCTTATACAAATCGCGAGTACTTATTGTGCATCACTCTACACAATGATTGTTAATTTTCTCTCAAGGATCCGTTAAAAGGATGTTAATTCTCAGCGATTTATGCCGCCACCGTTCTACAGCGCTAGAAACCAGGAACATGGAAATCATTATCAAGATAGCGGTTGAGAACGAGACTCCAAGTAAAGCGATCCGGCTTTAAGAAATGGCGGGATTCGAACGAAATGAGAAGGATTGTAGGTAAGTAATGAAAAAAACGATGGACACAAATATCTCATGGATGTTATAAATCCACTAGAGGTGGATTCGATTCAATCCCCGCAGTGGCTCAGCAGCGCGGGTGTTCTTGCTTCATGAAGATTAATAAAACGAAACCGTGCAGGGGGTATCTCACCCGGCACGGTTTTTACTCTCTAGTCAGGATTCCTCCGGAATCGAGGTATCCCTATAATTTCAAATAGAATTTTCGTCAACCGAATTTAAACAAACCTACACCTATAAGGGAGGATTAAAGAATGGCACTCTTGGGAAATGGCCTTAAGGGCAATATCATGACAGGTCTTGCAATCGGCATCGGCGTAGCGATCCTGGCTCCGGTCATCATTCCTGTCGTAGCCGCGATAGCCAAGCCGTTGAGCAAGGCAGCGATCAAGGGGGGAGTGCTTCTGTATGAGCGTGGCAAAGAGGTGGTTGCGGAAGCGGGTGAAGTGATCGAAGATCTTGTAGCCGAGGCCAAGTCGGAGATCGCGGAGGTCCATAAAGAAGCAGCCACGGTGGCTGAATCCTCGAGCAGAACAAATGCCTGAGCTTCCAGGAGCTTACATCACTCACGCCACTAAAGGGCGCTTGAGGATTAAAATCCCCTTGCGGAAAGGAGATCGGGTCTTTTTTTCCGCCTTAAAAGACCACATGTCCAAATTCTCTGAATTTCCTGGCATCCAAAAGATTGAGCTGAATCCGATAACGGGAAGCATACTCGTGACTCATACGTTGGATCTGAATTCGGCCTATTTAAAGGTTATCGCGGGATATGCAGAACAGAAGGACATATTTAAACTTGAAAAACCAGACTCTACTCGCACCTCTGTCCCTGAAAATATTGCAGAAACATTTAAAAATATAAATACAAAGATAACCGATTTTACGAAAGGCGAGCTAGACATTCGATCCGTGGCCTTGGTCGGCTTGCTCGGCCTCGGCATCTTTCAAATAAGTCGCGGACAGTTCATGATTCCCGCCGTTTCGGCGTTCTGGTATGCCGCCACCTTGTTGAAAGATCAACCTGCTAAAAACAGTGATCAAAAACAAAATCTCAACAATCAGGAGGTCCAAAATGTCTGATGAAAAAAACCAAGACGTCTTGCAGCAAGAAATCGGCAAGGCCGGTGCAACGGTTAAAGAAGGCCTCGTCAACAGCTTAAAGGGTCTCAATGAGATTGAGACTGAAATGGTCAACCTCGTGAGAAATACCGTATCAAATGCCCTCCAAGCGACCGGAGCCGTCACCAGTGAAGGCCTCAAGATTACAAAGGATGTGGTCAAAGGAGCCATTCAGGCATCCGAAGAGATCGGCACCGATCTGATCTCAAGCACAAAGAGCGTTACAAAGGGTGTGGTGATGGGAGTAAGCGATGTAGGGGGTGATGTTGTTACCGCCGCCAGCCAGACCGTCAAAGTCGCCGTGAACGGCGCAGCCGAGATCGGGGCCGATGTGTCCCAGGTCGCATTGAGAGCGGTGGACGGCGTGATCGAAGCCACAAAGGAGATCGGCGGGAATGTGGAAGAGGTCGCAAAGGTGGCCGTCGGTGGTGCCATCGAGGCAGCCGGTACGATCGGAAATACAGCTGTCAGAACCGTCACCAATATACTCATCGGCGTCGCCGAAGGTGTAAAGGAAGTTGCCATCGCGGCGCTTCCAACATCCCGACGAACACCTTCTGAAAAGCAAACCCAAACAACTCCAGGAAACACACCGTAGTTTCAACCATCAGATTGAAGCCAGCTCGGATCGGACACGTTAAACCTACTGTCTGGATGTAAGAGTTCGATGATTGAGTTATTGCATGCGGCCGTAAATGGTAGAGTGAGGTATAAAGTCTCCGGGCTTTATCGATCTGATTCTCTAAGACGACAGATTGAATCCAGCCTTTCGACTATTGATGGAATCGACAGGGTCTTTGCCAATATCTTGACCGGAAATGTTCTGGTGTTCTTTAATTCCGGGAACACTCCCCATGAGATCGCCTCTCTGATCATTGCGATTATATCGGAGCATCAACAAGAGCAGAATCAGGCTCGATCGAACCCCGCGGCTCTCCAAAATCTAGAGGAAAAGACCACGCCGTCTTCGATTAAGAGTCCTCTGTCCGATGTCGGCAAGCGGCTAGCGGACCTTCTGCCTTTCCCAAAGGAAGTCGAGGCACAACCGTGGCATTTGATCGAATCCGAACAGATTATTGCTTCGTTACAGACAAGTCCGTTATCCGGCCTGTCTGAGGAGGCGGCGGGCGAACAACTACGTCGGTACGGTCCGAATCTCCTGCCAGAATCTGTTCCCCGCTCTGCATTTAGCATGTTCATCGACCAGTTCAAATCTCTGCCGAACCTACTTTTGGGCGCGGCAGCCGGTCTCTCAATTGTTACGGGAGGGATGTCGGACGCAGCGATTATCCTGGGAGTGGTGGTCATCAACGCCGCCATCGGTTACGTCACGGAGAGCCAGGCTGAGAAAACGATTCAGTCGCTTAAGGGCCTGGTCCGTCCAAGCGCCACCGTGATCCGAAACGGAAAACCCAAAGAGATCAAAGCCGAAAGCATCGTAATGGGAGATATCCTGGTTCTCAAACCGGGTAGTTACATCGCCGCCGACGCACGGCTGATCGAAACCCGCCAGATGTATGTGGACGAGTCGGCGCTCACCGGAGAGAGCGTCCCGGCTCTCAAGACCTCCGACCGCATGACAACCGAGAATCTGCCCCTCGGTGACCGGCTCAACATGGTTTATATGGGAACATTGGTCACAGGAGGGCAGGCCTTGGCGGTCGTCATCGCAACGGGTAAGCATACTGAAATGGGCCGCATCCAGATTCTGCTGGGAGAGGCCGAATCACCCGAAACGCCGATGGAACGCCAACTTGGCCAGATGAGCAACCGGCTGGTATTGATCAGCACCGCCGTCTGCGGCATGGTCTTCGTCATCGGACTCCTACGTGGACAAGGCCTGCTGCACATGCTCAAAACCGCGATATCCTTGGCAGTCGCGGCCGTACCGGAGGGACTACCTACTGTTGCCACAACCACGCTGGCGCTCGGAATTCGCAACATGAGACGACACCATGTCTTGATTCGTCACCTTGAGGCAGTCGAAACGCTTGGCGCCGTTCAGACGATCTGCCTTGATAAAACTGGAACGATCACTTTGAACCGGATGTCGGTAGTGGCGATTCATGTCGGCGAAAAGCGGATTCACGTTTTGAATGGCCGATTCAGGTCCGGCGAGGAAATCATCAATCCCTTTGCCTTGGACGAGCTGCTAAGGTTGATTCACATCTCCGTTCTCTGCAACGAAGCGGCTGTTGTCGTTCAAGAGGGAGAGTATCTTGTGCAAGGTTCGCCCACGGAAAACGCCCTTCTTCAGATGGCGATTAGCTCGGGTGTCGATGTGTTGAAACTTCGCGATCGTTACCCGGTCGTGAAGATGAACCATCGCTCCGAAAATCAAAATTTTATGACCACCCTTCACGTCTCCGCCGATACGGAAGCGACGGGAACGCTGCACCTTCTCGCTGTGAAAGGAAACCCGGTCGAGGTTCTGGCGATGTGCCGCTTCCGTATGAGCAACGGGCTGATCATCCCCTTGACTGAAGAGGACCGTTTGACGATCCAGACAGATAATGAAGTCCTCTCGGGCCAGGCACTCCGTGTTCTCGGCGTTGCATACGTCCTACTGCACCCAGAGGAAGATGTAAGCGATAAAGGGCTGATCTGGCTGGGCCATATCGGAATGGCCGACCCCGTCCGCACAGGGGTCAAAGAGTTGATCCATGACTTTCACCTAGCTGGCATCGAAACCGTCATGATCACCGGCGATCAGAGTCCGACTGCGTATGCCATCGGGAAGGAACTGAACCTCAGCAACAATGGACAGCTTTCAATACTGGACTCGACCCACCTCTCCAACGTCGATCCCGAAGCAATGATCGGTATATCCAAACAGGTCCACGTTTTCGCAAGGGTCAGCCCATCGCATAAACTTCAGATTGTGCAGGCACTTCAGAAGGCCGGAAAGGTGGTGGCCATGACCGGAGACGGAATCAACGACGGGCCCGCCTTAAAGGCCGCCGATATTGGTATTGCTATGGGGCATGCCGGTACGGACGTCGCGCGGGAGGTGGCGGATGTAATCATCGAAGACGACAATCTGGAAACCATGATTATTGCCGTCAGCCATGGCAGGACGATCTACAACAATATCCGAAAATCGGTGCATTATCTTCTGGCCACCAACCTGAGCGAAATCATCGTCGTCTCCGGAGCGATCTCGTTCGGACTGGGAGAGCCTTTGAATTCCATGCAACTGCTCTGGATCAATCTAATGTCGGACGTCTTTCCGGCACTGGGACTGGCGATGGAACCCCCGGAACCGGATGTGCTGAGTCGGCCTCCGCGAAACCCTGAAGAGCCGATCGTTCAACTGTCTGATTTTAAGCGTATCGCCTCTGAAGCGGCCGTTCTGTCGGCCGGTGCACTCGGCGCGTATGGGTACGGGATACTAAGATACGGAATGGGTCCGAAGGCCGGCACGATGGCCTTTATGAGCCTGACCATGGGACAGTTGTTACATGCCCTGAGCTGCCGTTCAGAATCACATAGCCTGATCGACCCGCTCCAGACACCTCAGAATGCACCACTGCAGCCGAACCCGTATCTTTCTCTCGCCATCGGCGGCTCCGTGGCGCTCCAGGTTCTAACTCTGGCCGTCCCGGGACTTCGGCGGCTGCTGGGCATCACGCCCATCGGCTTGCTCGATGGCGTCGTCATCGGTGGTACAGCCGTCGTTCCCTTGGTCGTTAACGAGCTGACCAAAGGAAGACCGATGCAGTCCGCTCTATCCGAACCAGAGAAACCGCGAGGAAATTCATGAGAGAAGATTTTATGTTCACATCCGAATCGGTCACAGAGGGTCATCCCGATAAACTCTGCGACCAGATTAGCGACGCGATCGTCGATCGCTTCCTCCAGCAGGACCCCTTCTCGAAAGTGATCGCGGAATGCGCCGTCTCAACCGCGATCGTGTTTGTCGCCGCTCGATTTCGATCCAAGGGCAGCGTGGATTTCCCCACAGTTGCCCGAGAAGTGATTAAGGGGGTTGGATACGAGCAGCACGCCTTTAACGGGCGAACCTGCAGCATCGTCACGAGTCTGTCGGAATTGCCGCCTAACGATTCTGTCCAGAAAGACGAGACTCAATTCTCCGATGAGGAAATCGACCGGATCCCGGTTAAAAACCAAGTCACTGTTTTCGGGTTCGCCTGCAATCAGACCCCGTCGCTCATTCCGCTCCCGATCTGGCTGGCCCACAAGCTGGCGCGGCAACTGACCTCGGTTCGCCTAAAAGCAACCCTTCCCTATCTCGCACCGGACGGAAAAACACAGGTGGGAATCGAGTACCGAAAGCGGCGGCCCCATCGGATTCATAGCCTGACCGTCATCGCAAGCCAGAACGGGCCGTCGGAACCGGATCTAAAAAAGCTTACGGAAGACATCCGGGAAACTGTGATCCTGCCCGTCTTCGCCGATGAACCGATCCGGCCCGATGAGCAAACGCGGATCTTCGTGAACCCGGACGGACCCTTCATTGTGGGCGGACCTTCGATCCATTCCGGCTTGACCGGCCGAAAGAATGCGATTGACACCTACGGAGAGTATTCCCGGCACAGCGGCTCAGCGCTCAGTGGAAAGGATCCGACCCGTATCGACCGCATCGGCGCCTATATAGCCCGCTACGCGGCGAAAAATGTTCTGGCGGCCGGACTGGCTGAGGAATGCGAAGTCCAACTCAGTTATTCAATCGGCCTGTCCCGGCCGGTAAGCGTTCAGGTCCAGACGTTCGGAACCGGCCGGATTCCGGATGTGGAAATTGCATCCCGGCTGGAAGAACAGTTCGATTTCCGACCGGCCGGAATCATCCAAAAATTTCGGCTTCGTCATCTGCCTTCCACCGCCAAAGACGGGTTCTACAAAAAGCTGGCGGCCTACGGCCACGTTGGTAGAACCGACATGGATCTTCCGTGGGAGAGGACCGATAAGATTCCCGTCCTAAAGATATCCAGCGAGGACGCCTAATCGAGGAACGTTTCTTCAAGAAAATGTATTTTTTCTGATGAGGTGATAATTATGGTCATGACTCAGCTCTACGAAAATGAAGGCGAAAGGGTTCAGCATTCCTTCGCCATACAGTCGCTGGTAAGAGACCTGGGAGTCTCTCAGGCTGAGGTCCTTAAATATTACGAAGAGGCCTTGAGAGAGCTGAAAGCCGGGGCAAGAATAAAAGCTTTTCTGAGTGTTCTTGCCAGCCGACGGGTAAGAGAGACTCTTCTGCAGAGAATGGAAGATATTCGCCGAGTCGCTAAAATAGGATGACCGTGAATGCCGTCAATGAAACACAGAAATCTTCCTCGGCAACAACGGGACCGGCGCATTCTGAAAAACTGGTCATCCATGACCGAACCGAGGCAAGGATTTTTTTCGACAAGATGTTGAAGGGCGTCCAGATCATCGTCAAAGCGGTTTTTTTAATCGGCTGCGGCGCGGTCGCGATCGCTCTGGAACGACTTGGGGATCTCGTCAAAACTGCTTCTGCTGTTGAGATCAGTCACCCATCCGACCTTTCCAGCGAGGAGAAACCGCAGGTAATAAAAGTACCGATTTTCCCGATAGACAATTACAATCAATTGAATTCAGACCGCATCGTAGAAAGCCTGATCGGCCTCTCCACCGAACAATTGTGGATCGTGAGAAACTTTGAAACGACGCACAAGAACCGGAACCGTGTTCTGAAGGCCATCGATCAACGCCTTGCAAAGAGCCACTGATGCGAATCATCCTCTTTACCGGAAAAGGTGGTGTCGGCAAGACGACCATGGCGGCGGCCGCTTCATTGAAGGCTGCGTCCCTAGGTTACAAGACATTGGTCATCAGTACGGATATCGCCCACAGCCTTGGCGATTCTTTCGCCGTCCCACTGTCCAACGATCCAACACCGGTAGGACCTCCAGGACTGTTTGCCTCGGAGCTAGACACAGGACAAGAGTTGGAACGATACTGGGGAGATATGAAGCGTCGCATTGCCTCTGTCTTGCAACGCGCGGGGCTTCAGGCCACGATTGCGGGAGAGATGGCCGTTATCCCGGGACTGGATGAGATCTTGAGCCTCGTACGCATCAAGAAATACTTTGACGAAGGCCGCTTCGACGTTCTCATGATCGATAGCGCGCCGACCGGAGCGGCGATGCGATTGCTGGGCGCCCCCGATCTCAGCAGTTTTTATATCAAAAACATCCTCAATTTCTCACGAGGAATCGGCAGTGTGCTCATTCCCTTAATTCAATCCGTCAGCAAGCGACCCATCGCCGAGAATACACTCCAAGACCGAATTCAGAAGCTCTTTGATAAGGTCGAGGAGCTACGCCGGATCCTGAGTGATACGCAACTGACCTCGGTCCGTCTGGTGTTAAACCCCGACCGGATGGCCCTTCTTGAAACTCAGCGGGCATTTACCTACTTCAGTCTGTATGGCTTGACCGTGGATGCCTTGTTCGTCAATCGAATATTACCACCTGAGATTACGGACCCCTATCTGGAACCATGGAAAGAAAAACAGACCGATTACAGAGGGCTGATCGCCGAGTCCTTTTCTCCCCTGCCGTTGTTTGAAGTTCCCCTCATGAGACAGGAGGTTACCGGTATTCCATCCCTACAAGCTCTGGCCGACTGCCTATACGATGGGAAGGATCCTGTCAAAGCCCTCACAGAGACCCAAGCGTTACGATTCGATTTGCAGGACGGCATCTACACTTTATCTCTGCGGTTGGCGGGCGTGCAAGGCAGCGACATCAATCTTGAAAAGTATGGCGATGAATTACGTGTTAAGATCGGGCGATATAAGCGCACTATCGCTCTCCCCAAATATCTGTCCGGACGGACGCCGACATCAGCCAGCCTCGATGGGGGATATTTAAAGATCGTCTTTAAAGAATAAACACGCGGAACCTATGGAAGCCTTTCTCATTTCAATGATGGCGGTCGCTGCGGCGGAGTTCAGTGACAAGACCCAGATCGCCACATTCACTACAGGGACAGTGTGGCTGCGGCTGGGCTGGCAATCATCGCTTCGGGCGAAGCCAACAGCTTCTGACGCGGCCCTTTGGCGGCGTCATTGATCAGAAGCGGCAGCACCGCGCTGGCACCGATCACCGCTCCGTCAAGAAGCGATATGGTCGTAAGCCCGAAGAAAGTTCGCACGCCTGGAATGAGCAACGCGACCCCCTGCAGAAGAAGGGTTCCGCTGATGGAGAGCCATAAATACGGGTTCGGGGGGAGAGGCGTTTGTCCTTCCAAGCGGCTTTCTCGAAACAATGTGCGATGCTCAGAGCGGCAACTCAGCGCGTGTAGAAGCTGTGCTGTGGACAGCCCCATAAGAGCCAGGGTTCCGGCCTGGGCGCCGTGGCCATAGCGGGCCAATCCATAACCGTAAGCGCTCAGTCCCCCCAGAGATATCATTCCCCCTTCGAAAGCGATTCTCTTCAAATCGTCCGGACCGATGATCGGGTTCTGCGATGATCGGGGCGGGCGCTTCAACACGTCGGGCTCCGGCGGATCCAGCGCCAAAGCAAGCGCTGGGAAAATCGTGCTGACCCACAAGAACGGTGTGGACTGCCCGAAAATCAAGGCGATGCCTGCAAACCTTACGATGACTTCCCCAACGGTGGTGGCAAGGAGATAACGGGCGGATTTGCGGATGTTGTTATAGATGGTGCGACCCTGGCGAACGGCAATGATCATCGTCTCGAGGCGATCGTCCTCCAGGATGACGTCCGCAACCTCACGTGCCAGGACGGTGCCGCTTTCCCCCATCGCAATACCGATATCGGCGGCTTTGAGAGCCGGGGCATCGTTGCTGCCGTCGCCTGTCATGGCCACGACCTTTCCCCGGCGCTGAAGGGCCAGAACAATCTCTCGTTTTTGTGTCGGACTGAGTCGAGCGAACACATGCACCCGTTCGGTAAGCCCGCTTAACACCTCTGGCTCAAGATGGCGAAGGTGGGTGGAGTCCAGGATCTCGATCGGCACTTGGCCGGCAAGATCCAGTTCCTTGGCGATGGAATAGGCGGTTGCGCTCCGATCGCCCGTGATCATCACCGTCGCGATGCCGGCCTGATGGAAGGCGCTGATGAGGTCCTTGGCGCCGGGCCGAATCGGGTCGGCTAAACCGACCACTCCCAGCCATGTGAGGTCTGACGGGTCTTTTTCAGGAAGATTTCTTGGAGAATCGACCTCCCGGTAGGCAAGACCCACGATCCGCATGGCATTTGCCGAAAGGCGATCCATCTCGGTTTCGATTTGACGCCGGTCCTCCTCGTTGAGAGGCAGCTTCTTGCCCTCTTTGATCTGAGAGCTGCAGGAAGCCAAGACCACCGACGGTCGGCCTTTCACCGTGACCAGTCCGGCGCCATCGGCGCCCGCTTCCTCGCCCGCGTGGATGCTCATCATGTATTTTCGATGCGCAGAGCCACGTCGCACCGCCACAACGGGATAGCCCCTGCGAAGTTCAAGGACATCCACGCCCGCGTTGAGGGCCAGATTCAACAAGGCATTGTCCATCGGAGGACCGTTTAGAACCAATGCGCCGTGCTCGTGGCGCACGTCGGTATCGCTACAGAGCGCGCCGATGTGCATCAATCGGAGCAACTCCTCGCATTCGAGCGGATTGACCGGTGATCCCTGAACCGTGAAGCTTCCGCCGGACACGTCGACCTGTCGCATACCTGCATGAATTGCCATCACGGTGATTTGGTTCAACGTAACCGTACCGGTTTTATCGAAGCATATGGTTTGAACGCGGCCAAATGCTTCGACCGCTTCCAGGCGGTTAATCATCATGCGGTGGCGGCGCATGTTCTGGATGCCCAGGGCCAGGGTTGTGGTCGTGATCGTCGGCAATCCCTCGGGAATGGCGGCAACCGCCAGCGTGAGAGAGGCCTTGAGTATCTCCAACAGCCTGTAGCCTCGCAAAACCCCGATGAGGAAAGAGAGACCGCAGACAAAACCGCTGATTACGACGAGCTGGCGGGCCAACCGATTGAGCGCATGCTCCAGCGGAGTTGCCTGCTCCTCAGACTGGAGGACCAATCCGTGTATTCGCCCCAACTCAGTGGATTTACCCGTGGCCACAACCACAGCCAGACCGCTGCCGCTGCTAACCAGCGTTCCCCGATAAACCATGTTCCACCGCTCGACCACCGGCGTCTCAAGATTAAGGATAACCTCCGCTTTCTTGGAAACAGGCATGCTCTCGCCCGTCAGTACCGCTTCGTTTAAGCGCAGCCGGCTAGATTCTATGATCCGCCCGTCAGCCGGTAACAAGGTCCCGCGTTTCAGAACCAGGATATCTCCGGGAACCACCTGTTCCGCATCGATCGATTGGACTTCTCCATCGCGGACCACCAACGCCATGGGCCGCACGAGATTCCTCATCGATTGCATCATCGTCTCAGCCCGACGCTCGATCATAAAGCCGATCGCGGCGTTAAACCCCACAACCCCCAAGATCACAAATGCCTCGGCCGCGCCCGCGGTCAGGAAGGAGAGCGCCGCTCCGCCCATAAGCAGGGCGACCGGCAACGATCTAAATTGATCGACAAAGGTCCCGAGCGCTGAGGCGGGCTCCGCCCCGGGGAGAGTATTCTTTCCGTATCGCCTGACCCGCTCGACGATTCCGTCGGCCGGCAGGCCTCCCGAATGCGCCTCAAGCGCCGTAAGCACCGCGCTGGCAGAAAGCTGATGCCATGTTTCGACCGGTGAGTCGGGACGCCGCGACGGCAAATCCGGCAGGGAGGCGGAGACGACGCCATTCGTGTCTTTTTCAAAGCCTCCGGCTTGATCTAAAATCGTTTTCGACGGCGTCACTGCCGGAAACTGCCCGACGAGTTCGCTGATGCGGTCCGCGACGCACTGCAAACCAACAGCGGGATCGTAATAAACGAGGATATTGCCTGTAATGGAACTGGCTGAAGCGCGCACGATCTCGGGTGATCCGATGAGTTCGCTTTCCAGCCAGCGCTTAAGCGCATACGAGTGCCGAAGTGCCGGCATATGAAATCGAGCCCTCCCCGAAACCGAAGCGTGAATTGTTTCAACCTGCACGGAAGTCACTTAGACACCTCCGAAGAACTGCCTGCTTCGAATGATTGTTACGAACAACTGGTCTGCAATTGCAATCAGCACATTTTCAGGAAAAAGATCCGGATTACTTCAGGATCTGCTCTATCCCAATTGCAATCAACAGAATGCCTGCTACAACGGTGACTTTATTAGTTACATTCCACTTTATGAAGACGTCGGCAATACGGTTGCCCACCCATAGAGCAAGAAAACTCAGCACTGCGGATAACAATCCCACCCAAAATGAATTTAAGCCGATCATCCCGGCGCTTACTCCTCCGCCCACATTGTCTATTGATAGTGCAAAGCCAAGGAGAGTGGCCTCTTTAAAATCGATATGTTTTGATTTATCCATATCCGCGGTTTCGGGATTCAGCAGCACATTCAAGATAGTTTTTTTGTTTTCTTGATCAGACTCTATAGCACGATGATTTTTTCTTCTTAGATATGGTTCCAAGATCATCCATAAACCAATTGATGTAAGGATCAACATAGCGATTACCGACGCCACTAGTTTACTAAAAAATCCTGATGCTATTCCACCCAAAAGAACAGCAAAAAAAGAAATAACAAATGTAATGACAGATATCCAAAGATTTATGACTGTAGTGATTCTGACTCCCTGAATACTATAGGCAATTCTAACCCCAATGTTGTCAAGGTTATTTGTAAAAGCGATAAGAAATGTATACAAAAGATTATGCAAGGAAGTAGGCCTCTCTTTCTCTTCGCTCAAGTGGCAGCATAAGATACCTCTTGGATTTAGTCACCTTTAAATGAGACTCTATTCAGAATTTTATTTCTCAGCTATTTTGAAATACTTTTTGCACCTTGGATAATTGGAACACCTGAACCTGATCGCATGAAGTTCTTTTTTATACAGGTGCATCGGACTCACACAGTCGGGGCAGACGGGCCGATTTTTTACCTCTTTTCGATGGGCGCCGCTGGTAAATTGCCTTCCACACAAAAGACATATGAAGCGCTGCTTCCCTGTTCTAGTTTTTCCGTATTTGTATATAGCTTCTGATTCACAAAACGGGCAGTAAACTTTAATCTTTTTCATCTCGGAGAAAATCTCATTTGGCGTATTTTAACAATTAGCTATTACGCCCTCATTAACGATTTGTTAAATCTGCATTAATTTATTCTTGTCCCATGCTTTCATTTGCAAATTAAAACCGGGAGAACTCCATCAAGCCACTGGCAATAGACTTTCTATATCGTGAATAGCTTGAGGGATTGCTGCATGGGTTTCATTCAAAACCAAAATGCCAGCAATCATGAAGGGGGAATGAACTTGACGATGATGGTCCGGGACATCCCCGTTGGAGGAGGACGAAGCTGCTTGAGTTTGGCAATGGCTTGGAGAGCGGATTGATCAAACTTCTCGTTCCCGGATGAACCCAGCAGCTGATAGCCCAACAGCTTTCCCTCATCATCAATATGAAGCTGGAACATCACCGCCAGGGAAATGCCATCCGAAAGATCCGAAGGTTGATGGTACAAACGCTGAATCTCACTCGTGACCAGATCGATATAGCCCGAATACTTCCTTCCTTGTCCGGTTCCGGCGGCGAAAGGATTTCCGAACGCGGGCAGTTGGACCGCCTGTGCGGTGGGTTCGGAGGGAGCAGGAGGAGGAGCACTTATTACTTCTTGCACCGGCGGCGGAGCAGGGGCCTCGGGCTCAGGGGCTTCAGGGGGCGGGGGTTCCGGCGGTTCGGGTTTCGGCGGTTCAGGCTCCGGTGGCTTGGGCTTTGGCGGTTCCGGCTCTTTCACGTTTCGAATATTGATTTTATAGTATGCTAAGAACTCCTGGCCAAGGGAGGTGGAAGCCAGCCAGACCAGCCCGCCCCCCACAAGAACGTGGAGCGCGGCAACAATCATCAGCGTGGTCCCGACCTTGTTTTTTTTCTTCTTGAAGCCGACGTATCCGGACATGAGTCAGCTTCCCGGGTCGCTCAGGAGCTTAGTTGCTAGACCGACGTCTTCGATGGGCACTTTCTGCAAAGCGTCCAAGACCGCGACGACGTACTTGTACTCGACATGCTCGTCCCCACGGATAATCACGGGGAATTCATTCCCCTTGGCCTGCTTGAGGTCTCGTAAAATTCCCTCGAGGTCCCGGACCTCTACTTTCTGATCGTCGAGAAAGACCTCTCCCGATTTTTTGATCGAGATCGCACGCACTTTGTGCTCGTCGATGGTGGTCTCATTGGGCGAGGACTGCGGAAGCTGCACCTCGATACCCTGCAGCGCCGCCGTCGTGGTCAGAATGAAAACCACAAGCAGCACCCAGGCCAGATCGAGCAGCGGGGTGATGTTTAGTTCGGCCACCGCGCCATGTGTGGATTTCGAAAATCGTTTCATGACACCCCTCCTCGTTTCATGGTCGAATGCCTACACGGTTCCCGGATGCGCAGACCCGGTCATGGGATAGGCTCCGCGTTGGCCCGTTTCCATCCCTTGGGTATGATCCGACATCGGCTGCACTAGCCCATCACCATTATTATTACCCAAGTACTCAGTGGTCAAAACATTGTCCAGATGCGCGGCGAAATTATCCATCTCAATTGTGATTTCCCGGATTTTGGTGACGAGATAGTTGTAGCAAAAGAGAGAAGGAATCGCAACCGACAGACCGACAACGGTATTGATGAGGGCCGCCGAAACGCCGGGCGCCATGGCCGTTAGGCTGGCCTGTTGGCTGCGCGCGATGCCCGAAAAGGTATCCATGACCCCCCAGACTGTTCCGAGCAGTCCGATGAAGGGTCCGCCGCTGATCGCGGTTCCCAAAATGATCATGCCCGATTCCAGGTTCACGGTGGTTTCCCCCATCCCCCGCTCGATCGCGATGCGGACCGCACTCATGCCGTGGGGAGGAATTTTCTTTCCGTATTTGATCATTTGCTGCTTTAGCTCTTCGCAGGCTTCGCGGTAGACATCAAAGAGGGGTGAACCTTCCAGCGATTTTTCTTGAGTGGGAATATCCAGCGTAGAATGCCCGGCTGAGTAGAGAGACAGAAACCGCTCATTTCGTCTCCGTGTTTTTCTCAACTGACGGAACTTATTGATGATGACCGTCCAACTCACCAAGGAAAATATCAAGAGGGCAACCATAATAATTTGCCCTTCGAGCGTCGAATGTCTTAAACTATAGGCAAGGCCTCCCAACTGTCCCATATCAAAGTCTCCTAGTCTACCCTAAAGGTTGTGGTCTCGTTGAGTTCAATTCGGATTGTCGTCCACATTCACTTCAATCGTAACACCCTTCTTAAAATTAAGATTCTGGAACATTTTCCGGCCTCGCTTCCCTTTCCCGCCACCGGCCTCTTTCCCGATGGTTTGGCCACTCTCTGCAGCTGTCTGTTGCGTCGCCTCTTCCGCAGACGTATTTTCAGCCGTGGTGTCTTCGGCCGAGGCCACCACCGTTGCGGTCGAGGTCGCCGTGGCTGTTGAGAGCGAGCCGGTGGAACCGCTCAGTCCGACCAAGCCGGAGCCTGAGGTCGGAAGAGCAATCTGTCCGCCCACGTTTCCGGAAAACTGCCCGCCGTTAATGGCTCCCGGATTTCCGATAACTTGATCGACATCTACTGTTATATCGCCTGAGAGGCTTCCACCCTGAAGATCCAGATTTTGAGCCTCGATCGTAATACTCTTGCCACGTATACCGCCTCTCGGGACAACGATGGACCCATTGAGCGCCTTGAGGTCGATGTTGCCCAGCTTCATATTGTTGATAAAATTGGTTCTCGTCTCTTGGTACAGGTTGTTGTATTCGGTTGCGAGATTCTTGGTATTATATCCCAAAAACCCGAGCTTGATTAATTTGAAATAGAGTGCTTGCATTGTTGGAAAACCCGAAAAAGGCGGACGCAATATGGGTACAGGGTTCGGATCCTGCGCAGAGAAAGTAAAAATTCCGCTTCCGGGGACCTCCAGGGTATGATAGATCGTGCTGCCGTCCGGAAGTTGTTCCGGAAAGGCAAAACCTACCTTTTGATTGGCGCCTCCGAAACCGGCGTTGACGTTCCCTTGATCCGAAACAACATGAATGTCGCTGCCGCCGAAGGTGGCCACTCTCGATTTGTTCACGTTGATGTCGCCCGTCGCGTGAATATCGATATCGCCTCCGCGAAGGCTTAACACTCCCTGGTAGCTGCCGAACACCGGCTGGGACTGTTGATTGGTCCCGATGTTCACGCTTCCGCCTACCGGACTGTCCGGTCCGGCAAGGCCGTGAATGTGAATAGCGGCTCCGTTAAAAGAGGTGATCGATGATTGCGTCATTTCCAGGTTCCCGCCGATGGCAATATCGAGCAGACCCTTCGGAACGCTGTCGTTGCTTGGGTCGCTCAAAAAACTTTGAGAGATCCCTTCGCTGGTCGAAAGATCCAGATTGCCGCCGGTCATGACCGACCCGGTTCCGGTTCCGGTGAAATGCAGTCCGCTGGTGTTTATTCCGACCGGAGTCATGTCGATATTCCCGGCGGCGCTGACCGTCGCCTGGACACCCTCCGGGGCCGAGATTGTTGCGACAAACTGCGTAATGTCCTTTGCGGACTGGATCGTTACCTGTTTTCTCAACGTGGGGCTGTAGAAGTTCAGGTTGAGGCTGCTGATGTCGCCGGTTTCGGTCTTGAAAGTCACCGGAATGACATCGGTGGAGACATTCGCGGCTGGAGTATTCAACACCGGCGGGGTTAATTCGCCGATTTGCTTGCCGGACAAGGCATTCGGATCGGCCGGGATGAGCTTCACAGTCGGAAGAATACTATTAACAACGGGGGGTGCGTGAGGACCACAATTGGGGGGACCCGGAAGACCACAATTGGGAGGTCTCTTAGGATCACAATTGGGGAGGCCCTGAAGACCACAATTGGGGGGGATCTGAGAAACAGTCTCACTGGGGATTCCCTTAATCGAGCCATGTGCAAAGAAGTCAAGGCTGCCCGATGGAGAAGACCAAAACGTAAGATTGGACTCGACATAGATGCTGCCTTGTTGAGCGTTCGCCGTGAATGAAGCGGGATAGTATTGTCTCAGCAAACCGGACTGCTGCCCGTATTCCGGATCGCCGGCCGAGAGGAGCGGCCGAAGATGGATATCGCCGGCTGCAGCGGTAAGACTTACCGCGCTGTTCGGATCGGCCGTCAGCACACGGTTTCCGAATCCTCCCGCGACCGCAAGCCCCTCGTCTTGAACCAGTCCAAGATAGATCGAGTTGTTCGCGGTGACATCGATCTGGCCTTTGCCGACTGTCAGGTTGGCATAGTTGTCCGGCGCGCCGAAATTTCCGCCTACATTCACATGGGCTTGACCGCTTGTGAGAACAAAGCCGCCCAGGAAATCGCCTCCAGCATTGATTGTCAATAACCCCGGAACATCGGTATCCATACGCAAACCCGTGTACAGACCGGCCCCATCAAACACTGACGGAGCCACGATGTTGCGTCCCGCCTGAACGGTCATGTTGCCGCCCAATCCCGTTCCCAAGTAGGAGTTGGAAAGGATGATGTCCCTCCCCGCGGTCGCCGTAATATCCCACGGGGTTCCAGTGGTCTGCCCGAAAAGGGAGGGATTGTTCATGATCAAAGTATTCGTAAAATTGAGGTCGTTGCCGGCATTAAAAACCAAATTCCCTCGAGACCCCGACGGGACGGGAAAGCTGCTCAAATCTGCAAAGACGCCATTCACATTGATATCGTGATCGGCCTGAAAATCGACCGTCGTCAGTCCACTTCCGATAAGTGTATTGAATGCAGTCTGGTCAACCGTCAGATCATACGGGTCCAGAAGGAGTTTTCCACCCTGGTATCCTGGAACCGCTCCGCCTCTAACCGTTCCGCCCAGCGTCAATTCATGTCCACTGATCTCGGCGGAGCCGCCGTTACCGCTTTGTGCGCCTCCTGAAATATCGACAATGGCTCCCGGATCAAATTGAGTCGCTCCTTGAGTCTTGTCGGATACCGCAACGATTGTTCCGCCATTCGACACCCCCTGATCCGATCCCTTCGCCGATGTCATGCTGCCGTTTGCCAGACTAAGCTTCTCGCTTGCAAACAGCTCGATCCGCCCGTCTTTTTCACGGACAGTGTTGGCCTGGACGAGCCCTTCTTGATTAACGACCCGGCCATAGATGTTGATGTTTCCCCCATCGGCGATTAGATCCTTGAGGTTGACCGCCTCGCCCGTAGGGCTTTTTACCTCTACCAGGAAGCCCTGGCCGTCTGGGCGTTCCGAAAGATAAACGGTCGTTCCTGCTGCCAGAGCTATCTGTCCCTCGGGACTTTTGATCAGGCCGCTGTTCTTCACGTTCGGTGCGAAAAGATACACAAATCCTCCCAAACCGGTTTCAATCGTCCCCGCATTGCTGATGGGTCCAGCGGCGGCATCCCCCTGGAAAAGATAATGTCCGGATAGAAAATTCTCATCGGTCAGATTTAGAGAAGAGGCAATCAGCCCGCCCACATTGACTTGAGCATGCGGACCGAACATTACGCCATTCGGATTCAGGAGGAAGACGGAACCGTTCGCCTGAAGAGACCCGAAAATCTGACTGGGGTTCGCATCAAGAATCCGGTTTAACGCAATAGACGATTTGCTCGGCTGTACGAAGCGTGTCACTTCATTGGGGGCGATATTGAATTGCTTCCAGGTAAGAATGGCCTTGCCCGTTGTCTGCTGAATGACGACTTGGGAAGTTCCCAGGCCTGAGACTGTCGCTCCGCCTTTGACTACGTTCGGCCCCAAGGGATTGCTCAAGCCTGTATTCGGGAGCATTAACAGTGCAATGAGAAGGATTGAGCATCGCTTCAGGGTGGTCTGGGACAGACGGTTTCTATATTTATCTTTGTATCGCACCGGAATCATTCCTCCTTAGAAGGATGCCTTTAGAGAAAAATTCGCCAAAAATTCTCCCGCTTGGGTAATCGCGGCATCTTTTAAGGCCCAAGCCAGGTCAAAGCGCGCCTGGAAATAGTCGGTCAGTCTCAATCGAATGCCCAAGCCCGTGCCGTTCAGTTGATGGTGGTCAGCCTGGCCTGCGGGGGCGTCCTTGACCCAAAGGTACGCGGCATCGTAGAACGCGGTGAAACGAAGATTTTCTCTAAAAGGATCGGGCAGGATGGAAGGAAGGGTTGGTGTAAAAAGTTCCACTGTCCCGTGGACCGCGTTATCTCCCAACTCTTCGCTTTCCAGATAACCCCGGACCGAGTCCACGCCTCCCGCGAAGTACTCTTCTGCCGGGATCAGAGGCTCGCTGGCCAATTGTCCGTCTACCTTCAACGATAGCGCAAATCCCTTCGGCAGATTTTGAACCCGCTCCACACCGCCTCGGAGAACGGCAAATGTTCCCGTCGAGCCAAGGCGGTTGCCCGGTGTGTTTTCGAGGTCGGAGGGATCTCCCCCGAAATCTTCCTCGTCTCCACCCGGCACCATGCCCGCGACATATCCCTTCAACGAAGCCGAGAAATTCGTTGTACCCTTCTTGCCCGGAAGAAGCGCCGTATAGTTAACCGAAAGAGGCGAATAATTAAGCGGATTGGTTAGGTTTGTTGATGCCGCTTGGCCGGGGAATACCAGCTCGTTTCCCTTCATCCGTATATAATCAATGCCTAGAGAAACCTGCTGGGTCATCTTTTCACCGGTTCCGACTGGAAAGATGTACCGGCCTCCCACAACACTGCTATTCCCGGCAACATTGGTTGATCCACCGGAAAACGATACCGAACCGCCGTCTAAGACCGATGTGCTATTAGAGATCGCTCCATAGACCGCAATCGTCCGCCCGGATTGTTTGAGGGGGATCACATAACTCACTCCATACACCTGAACATCGCCACCGTGCGGCGTTTGAGTTGTCTGAAAGGTCAATATATGATCCCGATTGAAGAGGTTGGTAAACTGGATCGACGCATTCAGGCGCTGGCTCGGTGTGCTGGGCGTCCCCTGGTTGTTCCATTCCAGGCTCGCATGGAGCGGAAGGCGATCTTTTATTGCCAGTTCGAGGTTCACAGTCCCGGGCTTCTGACCAAGCGCAAGCACTGGTGTGATTGACAGATCCGGGTTCGTATTGGCCTCGTTCAACTCTTTCATAAAAGTCGGCTCATAGATCAGCATTCCTTCCTTCAGGGAAGGCAGTCTCTCCAGAATCTCTTTCTCCGAAAAATTGCGGTTGCCGGTTATTTTGATCTCGCCCAGTTTACTCTCGATGACTGTAAGGCGCACAACACCGTTTTCAATAGTCTGTTGGGGTACGACCACCAAAACGGTGGGATACCCGGCATCCCGGTAAGTCTTCTCCAGCGCTAAGCGTGCCTGATCGACATCTTTTAGACGCTGCTTCGGTCCCAGATAACTCGAAACGACTTCTTTTATCTTTTCCGAAGGCAGCACCGTATTCCCCTCGACCTGATACTCGGTAATGGAAAAGACAACCTCTGCAGGCTCCTTGGCTGGCTGCTCTGCTGCCGGCTCTTTTGGAGGTTGTTCTGCAGTCGGTTCTTTTGAAGGCTGCTCTGCTGCCGGCTCTTTTGGAGGCTGTTCTGCCGTCGGTTCTTTAGTAGGCTGTTCTACAGCCTCTTGAGGTTCTACCGGCATCGGTTGAGATGTTTCACCCGAACCTTCCGCCTGGCCATCCGCACACCACGCCCGCATCGGCCCAAACGAAATGAGAGAAACAACCAGCAGAACAGACACGAGTCCTCTCAATCCTCCTGCTCTCCGGCGGAACTCGTCTGACCATCTGGAAGAGCCATCTCAGGACGCGGATTCCATTTTTTAAGGTTTATATTATATCCAATTATTATGCCCTTACCCGATCACAGAAAAATTAAGAATGTGTTAAATCCGTGTTAATTTATTTCTGGACAGAATGAATCAACCACTGCGGCAACATAGGCCAGCCGGAACGATTCGATTGCTCATAAAATTCAGCCCGGAGAGTGATCTCCGGGCTGAATTTTGCGTCTCCTTGTCTTACTTCCCTCCTGCTATTTTTACAAGGTTCGTTTAAAAATCATGCTCCTTGAACCTGTCTTTTTTATCTTTCCATTCGTCCTCGTTCTTTACTCTTTTTTTCTTAACTTTCACGGTCACTGTTGCGGTATCGTTGGCCGGTTTTTCATCTGCAGGGGATAAAGTCGCTTTAAGCACCGCGGTTCCCTCTGCTCCAAAGACAACGTTGAATGTCACATCGGCCTCATTATACTTTTTACCTTTGCCTAAGGAAACAGATACGGGACTTCCACTGACGGGCACGCCATTCAGAGTGAGGTTCACGCTCCGGGTCTGAGCGCTTTTGCTAAAGTTGTGCACCACCACATGCACTTCCTTCGTCTTACCGGCATGAACCAGCTTCAGACCCCGGGAATCACCATGATCTCTATCGCACCCATCATCCGGACCTCCATGACTTCGGTCGAAGTCGTAGTAGTGCTGGCCGTCGTGGTGGTCGTTATCAATACTAATACACCTAATCCCAACATCCGGCAGCGTGCTGGGAAGGGTCGTGGTTGTGGTGCTGGATGTTGTTGTAGTGGTCGTTGGCTTGATCGTTGTCGAAGTTGTAGAGGTACTGGTGGTCGTTGTAGTCGACGGCTTGACTGTTGTCGTAGTTGTTGTGGTCGAAGTTGTTGTCGTTGTAGACGTTGTGATGGTGGTTGAAGTCGTCGTTGTCGAAGTCGTCGTAGTAGAGCTGGTCGTTGTTGTCGTACTCGTGGACGTCGTTGATGTTGTAGTGCTTGTAGAACTCGTAGTCGTCGTTGTCGTTGATGTTGTCGTAGTTGTTGTGGTCGAAGTTGTTGTCGTTGTAGACGTTGTGATGGTGGTTGAAGTCGTCGTTGTCGAAGTCGTCGTAGTAGAG
>Ga0335085_10001312_pt1 | contig 54580 bp, 51 predicted proteins | sample Lox_Sample_45_FD_206712 | JGI IMG/M metagenome (GOLD analysis project Ga0335085, IMG submission 206712) | Soil microbial communities from Loxahatchee National Wildlife Refuge, Florida, United States - Lox_Sample_4.5 | ecosystem: Environmental > Terrestrial > Soil > Wetlands | place: USA... | reverse complement strand
AGTACGCCAATCTCGGCATCGACATGATGGATTGTGTTCTGCCCACGCGGGCGGCGCGGCATGGACTCTTGTTCACGTCCGAAGGAAAGGTTTCGATCAAACAGGCCCGATATGCGCAGGATCAAGGCCCGCTAGATCCCAACTGCCCTTGCCGCGTATGTCATCGCTACTCGCGGGCCTATTTGCGCCATCTTTATGCATCCAACGAAGTATTGGCGCAGGTCTTGAACACCATCCACAACCTGAGTTTCTACCTTGACACTATGAAGCGCGTGCGGCATTCTATTTCACTTGGGGAAGTGAACCGTTTTCTTTCTGGTGTCCGGTCTCGACCGGAACGCTGAGCTCTAAGGAAGGACCTCCCCGGATTCAAGCCTGAGACCGAAGAACCCGGTCGAAGTTGTTCCAACTCCGTGGTGAATCGAGGCTGCGCGGCGCTGACAAGCGCAAGGCAGTTTTTCGTTTCGACGCGACATCATGAATATGCCGTTATTGCTGCTTCTACAAGCCGGTGGCGGAGGGGCGCTGGGTGGCATGGTGCTGTTCCTCCCCCTCGCGCTTCTCATTTTTTACATGTTTTACTCGCAGCAGCGCCGCCAGAAGAAATGGCAGGCCATGCTGGCACAACTCAAGGCAGGAGATAAGGTCACGACCAGCGGGGGGCTGCGCGGTACGATCATGGCTCTGAAAGACGATGCTGTCCACCTGCGTGTTCCCCCGAACAATCTCGTGGTGGAAGTGACCAAGGCATCGGTTGTGCAGGTGAGCACCACCGAGGAAGAAGTTAAAGCGAAGTAAGCGGTTGGCGGTCAGAAGAAACCGACCCTGCCACTGACCATTGGTTTTCTTATGAACAAGAATCTGCTCTGGCGAGTCACCTTCATCGTCGGCACTATGCTCTTTTTCCTGTTCGGAATCTTCGGAATTCCGAAGAGTTTCAGCGGAGAGGGGTTGTTGACGGCACTTACCGATCACATCCACCTAGGGCTCGACCTGAAGGGCGGAACGCATCTCATCCTGCAGGTGCAGGTGAACGATGCCGTTAACGTCGACGCTCAGAATGCGATGGAAGTTCTTAGGGATCAGTTCCGCAGTCACAAGATCCAGTACGCCGATATTAGTCAGCCTGACCCGCAAAACAATCCCGATCACATCGTAATCAAGGGTGTGCCGCCTGAGTCACGCAGTGATCTGCGCACCATTGTGCAAGACCGGCTGCAGGAGTACGACGTAACCAGCGGAGCTGAGAACACCTGGAATCTGGCGATGAGGCCCTCTAATCTCGCCGACCTGAAGAATAAAGCGGTGACGCAAGCCATTGAGACCATTCGAAATCGCATTGATGCACTTGGCGTCAGCGAGCCGACAATCCAGGAGCACGGTCTGGGCCAGTATCAAATCTTGGTGCAGTTGCCGGGTGTCGACGATCCGGGACGCGTCAAGGAGATCATGCAGAACACCGCCATGCTCGAGATCAAGCAGGTTATCGACGGGCCCTACACCAGTCAGCAAGCGGCTTTGCAGGCCAAGGGCGGCGTTGTGCCGGTCGACCAGTTGCTCTTGCAGGGCAATACCCTCGGCGCTCGCGCTGAGGGCGAGCAATGGTATTTCGTTTCTCGCATTTCGGCGATCAGTGGCAAGGACCTGCGTCACGCCGCGCCCAGTACCGATCAAAACGGTCAGCCGAATGTGAGTTTTCAGCTGACTCGCGAAGGTGGACAGCGTTTCTATACGTTTACCTCGGCGCACGTGCGGGACAGCCTCGGTGTGGTGCTGGACGGCAAGGTCCGTGAAGTGGCCACCATCAATGAGCCGATTCGAGATCAGGTCGAAATCAAGGGGCACATGGATGCCCAGGCCGCGAAGGACCTGGCGATGATCCTGAACTCAGGCGCGCTTCCTGCCAGCATTCACTACCTGGAAGAGCGGACTGTCGGCCCTTCCCTTGGTGCCGATTCCATCCGTTCTGGCGTGCGTGCTGCCGTCATCGGCATGTTGGCCGTACTGGTCTTCATGCTCGTTTACTATCGCGGCGCAGGGGTAAATGCCGACGTCGCTCTAATCATGAACCTGATCATCCTTCTGGGATTCCTCGGTTGGGCTACGATGGCGGGGGTGAACGTAGCGCTCACCTTGCCTGGTATTGCAGGGGTAATTCTCACCGTCGGTATGGGTGTCGATTCCAACGTTCTGATCTTTGAGCGTATCCGCGAAGAACTGCGTAACGGCAAGACGCCTCCTTCAGCGGTAGATCAAGGGTTCAGCCACGCCTGGATCACGATTGTGGATACGCACGTGACAACCATCGTTTCGGCTGCGATTTTGTTCATCTTCGGCACGGGGCCAGTGAAAGGGTTTGCAACGACTCTCACATTCGGTTTGCTTGCCAACCTGTTTACGGCGGTGTTCGTGTCACGCGTGATCTTTGATTGGATTCTGTCGCGGAAGCAGCGCGGCGATGCACTCAGTATTTAAACGATTTTTAGCTAAGTCATAGAAAGATAAGGGGCTTCGAAACCGGTGGAGTTCTTTCGCAACGTAAACATAGATTTTCTCGGGAAAAAGTGGTATTTTCTCGCCTTTTCGCTGATCTTTAGTGTCGCGGGTGTGTTTTCCATATTGTTTTGGCATGGGATCCCGTGGGGCGTAGATTTTCGCGGTGGAACGCTCGTCTACGTCAAATTCGCGCACACTCCGGATCTTGGCGCGATCCGGTCGGCGATGGATCGTGCCGGCCTCAAGGAGCCCAAGATTCAGCCTTATGACCAGCCTTCTTTGAACGAGGTCCTGATCGACTTAGGCATTCGGGAAACCAGCGAAAAGGCTCTGGACGAGGGCAAGACGAAGATCATCAATGCGCTGGAGACCAATGCTCCGGCGGGCAAGCAGGACCTCAACAACGCCAGCTCTTTGACAATCAAGAACTATTTGATGGACAAGGACCCCATGCACCTGGGCACTGATGCCGATGTAAAGTACACGGCCCAGGCGCAGGCGATTGTGAACTATCGCGACAAGGTGATGGGTGGCGTCCTGCCTTCACTGGATCTGAAGACCGCCCCTGGGGTCGACCCGGCGGCCGCAGCATCCTTGCCCGATGGATTCTTCCTTTCCGATTTTGGGGTGCGAAACGTCGAGATCGTTGGTCCCCAAGTTGGAGGCCAGTTGCGGACACAAGCTGGCTTGGCGACTCTCTACTCCTTGCTCGGAATGCTTGTCTACCTGGGATTCCGCTTCGAATGGATCTATGGGATTGCCGCGGTGGTTACCGTGTTTCACGATACATTGATCACCGTAGGAGCGTTTTCCCTCACAAAAACCGACATTTCCCTGACCGTGATTGCCGCGCTGCTCACGCTCATTGGTTACTCTAATAACGACACGATCGTGGTATTTGACCGTATCCGGGAAAACATTAAACTCATGCGGCGCGAGAAGCTGTCGGAAATCGTCAACCGCAGCATTAATCAGACGTTAAGCAGGACGATCTTGACAGCGGGCTTAACCTTCCTTACCGTACTCGCACTCTTTTTATTCGGTGGCGAGGTGCTTCGCGGATTTAGCCTCGCATTGGTCATTGGCATTTTGATTGGTACGTATTCGTCGATCGCGATTGCGGCTCCCATTCTGGTCGCCTATCAGGACTGGCGGTTGGAGCGGGGCAAGCGCCCAGTCGGTGTACCAGCCGGCAAGGCTAGGTGAGTTACCCGATGGAATCGCAATTTTTATTGGTTTAGGCCTTCTTATGTAAGAGGTTAGAAGGTTTGCTCGGCGCGCTACTTGGTCTGCAGGTGACCCCTTGGTGCGCGAATGAAGATTCTGGGAGCAAAGGAGAAGCAGTCGGTGTCTAAGTATCCGTAGGGGTCTGACAAAGTTTGGGGAGAATTCCATGTTTGAAGACAGCCTTATCGAATCGGGCGGCAAGCTGAAAACGAAGCGGGGATGGACCTCGATTGTTTCGTTCCTGCTCCAGTTCATGATTATCGGTGTGATGGTGCTGATCCCGCTGATCTTCACCGAGGCCTTGCCGAAAACAGTTACTCTAGGATTCCTGGTGGCCCCCCCGCCGCCTCCACCGCCTCCACCGCCAGCAGCTGCGCCGGTGAAGATCGTCAAAGTCATCCAGACCGACATCGTCAATGGTCAGTTGCGTACTCCCACCAAGATTCCACAAAAGGTCCAGATGATTAAGGAAGAGGAGGCGCCGCCGCCGGTGATGGCTTCGGCGGGCGTCGTCGGAGGTGTTCCGGGAGGTGTGCCTGGTGGCTCTATGAGCGGCGTCCTGGGCGGAATCGTGAATGCTGGAGTCAATACTGCTTTGCCGAAGATTGCGACTCCGCAGCGTGTACGCGTTTCATCCGGCGTCGTCTCTGGCCTGAAGATTCGCGATGTGAGGCCGAACTATCCGCCTCTGGCTCGCCAGGCCCGCATTCAGGGCACGGTGATCTTGCAGGCGCAGATTAGTAAGACAGGTGAAATCGAAAATCTGCAGCTGATCAGTGGGCATCCGATGCTGGCTCCAGCCGCAATCGAAGCCGTGAAGCAGTGGAAATACAAACCATACCTGCTGAATGGCGAACCGGTCGAGGTTGAGACGCAGGTGCAGGTGAACTTTACGCTCTCCGGAGGTTAAACTCCGCGAAGCGGTGCGGTTTTTGAGTTGTCCGTAGAGGTGTGCATGTGGCCCTCCCCGTCCCACCTGAGAGTGAGGTGGCTGGGAAGGGCTTTTCCGAGAGTCCGAACTTCGCCAGTGTTCGTCATCTCATCGGTCATGCGATGTTCGGTTCGTACGGCAGAAATCGCAGCCGCTGGTCGACGAATCTGGCCAGCGGTTGGAACCGCAAAGCGCATCAAAGGGTCCAATAGAGTAGGAAGTTTCCGAGGAGGGAAAAGCAACTCATGCTAGCAATTCACGTAGGAGCTGTTCTCAGTCACGTACCCGCCGTCGCCACCTGGATCGTCCAGGAAGGTGGCGGCGCCATGGCGACCGATCCCCTTGGCCTGTGGAAGGCAATGGGCTGGGTTGCTCGAACCGTCGTCGTCATCCTGTTCATTATGTCTGGCTGGTCCATCGGCGTGATGATTGATCGCTGGATGGCTTATAGCGCGGCCCGCAAGCAGTCTCGCGCATTTGCTCCTGCCGTGGCAGGCGCTCTGCGCGATGGTCGTATCGACGAAGCCATCAAGGTTGCCGAGCGCAACAAGAAGAGCCACCTGGCCAAGGTCGTTACCGCTGGCCTGATGGAGTTCAAGGCTCACCAGGATAGCCCCGGCGCGATTCCCGGAGAAACGATCGAAGCGTCCAAGCGCGCTCTGGAGCGGACCGAAGCCATCGTCCACGCAGAGTTGAAGCGCGGCCTCGGCGGACTCGCCACCATCGGTTCGACCGCTCCCTTCGTGGGGCTGTTCGGCACCGTGATGGGCATTCTGAACGCCTTCATCGGCATCAATAACTCGAAAGCCACCGGTCTGGCGGCTGTCGCCGGTGGTATTGCCGAAGCGCTGGTCACGACCGCCATCGGGCTGCTCGTCGCCATTCCGGCCGTGATGATGTTCAACTACCTGACCGGTCGCGTGGAAGCGTTCGACGTCGAGATGGATAACTCGTCCAGCGAATTGATCGACTACTTCCTGAAGAAGCGTGGCGACGTCCGGCGGTAAGACGTAGGTTTCCGCACTGAGTTGCTTGTCCGGCGCTGGACTCATCCGGCGCCGGACCTTCCCAACTTCGGGCCCGACGATCAGCCCTGCGGAGACACGGGAGATATCAAGATGGCATTAGCAAAACGAGACGAAGGATCGAAGGTCAGCTCAGAAATCAACGTCACGCCGATGGTCGACGTGATGCTGGTTCTGCTGATCATTTTCATGGTAGTCACGCCCATGTTGCAGAAAGGTATCAGCGTGGACATGGCCAAGGTGAACAACCCGGAGCAGATGCCGGACGCCGACAAAGAAGACGCGTTGCTGGTCTCGATTACTCGTGATGGCAAGGTGTACTTCGGAAGTGAGCAGATTGCGGTCGACAGCCTCACTACCAAAGTCAAGGACCGGCTCGCCAGCAGAACGGGCGACCGGCGCGTGTACGTGAAATCCGACATGCGCGCCCGCTTCGGAAGCGTGGTTCAGGTAGTGGACTCGGTCCGCGCCGCTGGCGTTGACGATCTCGGACTGCTCACCGACCAAAGGAAAACGACTCCAACCCCGCCGCCGGCGCCTGCGCAGGCCGGGCAATAGAGGAGAACGACCATGGGTATGAATGTTGGCACGCACGGGGGACAAAACGCGAACATCAATGTCACCCCCCTGATCGACGTGCTGCTGGTCTTGTTGATCATCTTCATGGTGATCTCGCCGGTGACGCCGAAAGGGCTGGATGCACTGGTTCCACAGCCGCCGCCGCCGAATGCGCCCAAGAACCTGACGCCTGACCGCACGATCGTAGTCCAATTGATCGATCGCGGCGCAGGTCAGGAGCCTGGCGTCAAGATCAACAATGAAGACGCAACTTGGGATAACTTGCAGGGACGGCTGACCGACATCTACAAAGCGCGCGCGGAGAAGGTTATGTTCGTGAAGGGTGACGATTCCATTCCCTTCGTGAACGTCGCTAATGTGATCGATATCGCTCACGCGTCGGGTGTGGACAAGGTTGGTCTGATCACCGCGAAAATTGAAGCGGGCGGCTAGACTGCCCACCAGCAGGGCCCGGAACTCTGCGATTCTTACTCGGCTCGCCTCCATGGAAACTTGCTGCTTCCCTGACCGGCTAGGGCCGCTTGTCAAAATGAGGTCTCTGGGCCTAGGATGCTGTGGCGAGGGAGACTTATACCGCAATGAATAAATTCATAAGACTGCTGTCGGTGGCGGCGGTTGGGCTGGCGCTTTTCTCTTCGGTGGGATGCGACAAACTGAAGGCGCGCGACCAACTCAACAAGGGTGTCAAGGCATACAAAGACAATCACTACGAGCAGGCCATCGATCATTTTCAGAACGCCGTTCGTCTGGATCCGGCGTTGATCAACGCCCGCATGTATCTGGCGACAGCGTATGTCTCGCAGTACATTCCCGGCGTTGAGGACTCCGAGAACGTGCGCACCGCCAATCAGGCGATCCAGGAATATCAGAAAGTGATTGATATGAATCCATCGCGCGAACAGAAGGTTAACAGCGCGAAGGGCATCGCATATCTGAATCTGCAGATGAAGAAGTGGGATGAGGCCAAGAAGTATTACCGCATGGCTTCGGACCTGGACCCCAACGACGCAGAACCGTACTACTCCGTCGGGGTCATTGACTGGTCCGCCTGCTATCAGCCTCGTATGGAAAAACGAGCCCAACTCGGGATGAAACCCGATGAGCACCTCAGCGCGAAGAACAAGGATCAGAAGAAGCTTTGCGAAGAACTGAAAGTCAGTAATGGCCCTGCCATCCAGGAAGGCATCGACAGCCTCGACAAAGCCATTAAACTTCGCGAAGACTATGACGACGCGATGGCATACATGAACCTCATGTACCGCGAGCGTGCCGACATTGAATGCGACGATGAAGCAGCCCGCGCAGAGGACTTGAAGACTGCCGATTCGTGGGTCGATAAAGCCATGGAAGCGAAGAAGGCGAAAGCCTTGAAGGCGGAAAAGGCCCAAGGCGGCGGCATCACTGTAGACAATCCGAAATAACCTAATCAGTGGGCAGAGTTCAGCCTCTCGCGTTTTCAAGCGGGAGGCTTTTTCTTTTGTGCTTCAACGCCTGCTATAGAGCAGTACATGAACCTTCGCGAATTCCCAACGTTGCACGACCGGGAAATAACGGGAAAGAATCTGCATCAGCATGACCGTCGTGGGGTCCGGCTTGTCTACGGTTCCGTTGTGCATGAGCATAATCCAAATGCGCGGATGCACTTCCGCGGCAGTGCCCACGAAGTCCGGATCCGGTTTCCCAGTGAAGTCGCGGTAATCGAGCCCGGTGCCGTGGCGAGGGAAAATAACCTCTGGTCCTAACTGGCCTGTGAATTCAGGACTCGCCGTGTTCGCGCCCGCGCGAAGGGAGCGAAAGAATTCATAGGGAATTCGAGTCTCAGCGATGTGCAGAACGATCGCATCGCCGGATTGCGCATGATCCAGAATGTAGTTGGTCGCTTCTCCGGAGGCGTCTCTTTCATTGTCGAAATCGTGGCCGGAGACGAACGCGGTTCCCTGCAAGCCAAGCAGTAAAATCACGACCAACACCGGAGGAAGGAACCAGCGGTTCAGCCGTGATAAACCTGACGCTACCGAGATCACCAGAGCCGGAAGGCAGAAGATCATGTAACGCGACAGAAAGACGGGACGTGCGAACGACAATAAGACCGTCAATACGATCGGAAACGTGAACCACACGAGAAGAAGCTGTCCACGCCACACTTCCGACGACTGACCGCGTTTCCAAAGGCGCTTACCCAGGGGAACGAATGCAGACACGCACCCAGCGGCGTAGAGCAGAAGCAGAGCCCAGTTTCCACCCGCCATGTGCCCAAGGAATTCAACCAGGTCGTGCAGTCCCGGTCGCTGAATCCACCGTATCGGTCCCGCCCCGGTCTTCGCTACAAAAATCAGAAGGGGCAATACGGCTACACCGATGATGCTCCAGGCGCGTCGCATGCTTCGCGATCGCGCCATCTCGTCATCAAGCCTTACAAGTCGGTCCACCGCGATCCAGTGGGCAGCAATCAGCAGTAGGGCGTAAAAATGCGCATAAACAGCGAGTACACTCGCAACTATATATCCCCACCATGACAGGGACTGGGACCCTGGGCTCGCAATTTGTGACCTCAAATCCGCAATTTTCGGGTGTACACAGGCAATCAGAAAACCAGATGAAAGCGTTGCCAGGAGCACAAACAGTGCATAGCTCCGAGCTTCCTGCGCATAGCGAATGCTGTACGCGTTGCAGGCAAACAGCGCAGCCGCAATCAGAGCTACCCGGCGATCGTAGAGTTGTTTCGCTACCCAGTAAACGGCCAGTAGCGTTGCTGCCGAGAGAATCACCGACAGACTGCGAATGAAGAAGGGGCTCTGTCCCAGGAGCAACCATATCCGCAGCAGGATGTAATACAGAGACATGTTTGCTTCGCGCCACCACATCAAGTGGGAGAAGTTTCGCCAGTCGATGCGCGCAACCTCTACGCTGAAGCATTCGTCGAACCAGAAAGGCTTGCAGACGAGGCATCGAAAACGCAGCAGAACTCCGGCCACGAACAGGAGCAGCACAGTCAGCCAGTGCAGCCAGCCCGCAGAGTCGGACTTTGCCGGAGAAGCGCTCATCCTTTCGTTGACGGCGGTTGGCGGCATGCGGTGTCGGGATCGCAGTCGATCATACTACTCGCGAAAGCACACAGGATTTCCTTCGCGTCCTTTGTGGTGGTTCTCGATGGGCTTCGGGTCCATTACAATGGTCGCTTTGGACAACGGCTCCGCGGGCCCGCGCGAGCAAAAGGAATCTGATGTTCAAGAAGATCCTCATCGCGAATCGGGGCGAGATCGCCGTGCGCGTGATTCGTGCCTGCCACGAGATGGGAATTGCCGCTGTAGCGGTGTATTCCGACGTGGATCGCGCTGCGCTGCACGTTCGCAAAGCCGACGAGGCCTACTGGATCGGTCCTCCTGCCGCGACCGAGTCCTACCTCAACGTCCAGAAGATTCTCGATGTGGCCGAGCGTTCGGGGGCCGACGCCATCCATCCCGGTTATGGTTTCCTCTCCGAAAATGCGAAATTCGCTCGGGCCTGCGCCGATGCTGGAGTGAAATTCATTGGACCGACCGCCGCGGCCATGGACGCAATGGGATCCAAGACCCGTGCTCGTCAAGCCATGGAGCGGGCGGGCATTCCCTTGGTGCCAGGAACGTCCCGGGGCCTTGATTCGTTCGAACAGGCCGAACAGGTCGCTGCACGTATCGGATATCCCGTGATGCTGAAGGCGGCAGCTGGAGGTGGTGGCAAGGGTATGCGCCTGGTCCAGGAGCCGGCAGAGCTGAAGTCCGCGCTCGAAGGTGCCCGCAGCGAAGCTGAACGCGCCTTTGGCGATGACGAAGTCTACGTCGAGAAGGCCATCCTCGATCCCCGCCACATCGAAATGCAGGTGCTCGCCGACGAACATGGCAACATCGTTTACCTTGGCGAACGTGAGTGCTCCCTACAGCGTCGGCATCAGAAGGTCGTTGAAGAAGCTCCCTCGCCTGTAGTTGATCCGGACATGCGACGCCGAATGGGTGAAGTTGCGGTTCGTGTAGCCTGTGCTGCCGGATACACCAATGCCGGCACGGTCGAGTTCCTTGTCGATCAACAAAAGAATTTCTACTTCCTCGAGATGAATACCCGTCTGCAGGTGGAGCATCCCGTCACCGAACTGATCACTGGGCTCGATCTGGTTCATCTGCAGATACGCATCGCCAACGGTGAGCGGTTGCCTGTCACCCAGGAAGAGGTCAAAATTCGCGGCCACGCCATTGAATGCCGCATCTACGCTGAGGACCCAGATAACAACTACTTCCCAAGTCCCGGAAAGATCACGCTTCTATTACTGCCATCAGGCCCCGGGATTCGCCGCGACAGCGGCATGTATGAGGGCTGGACCGTGCCAATGGATTACGATCCTCTCCTCGCAAAACTGATCGGTTATGGCACGGACCGCGAGCAGGCCATCGGCCGTCTCACCCGTGCGCTGAATGAATACTTCGTCGGCGGCATAAAGACGAATATCTCGCTGTTTCGCCGTATCCTGAGCCATCCTGACTTCCGTGCCGCCAAACTAGATACGGGCTTCCTCGACCGCCTGCTGAAGCAAAAGGAGACCCCCCCCGAATCCGGCGACCCTCAGGCCGAGGAAGTCGCGGTAATCGCCGCAGGAATGTTCGCAGCATTAGGCTCCGCTGCTGCAGGAGCAGGAGAGCGCGTTGCCAATGATGCTGCCAACAAAACCACTGCAACGCAGAATTGGAAGCGGGCAGCCCGTCAGGAAGCACTGGGATGAAAAGACCGGGCACTGACAACTGATCAGGTTTTCATGACCTACGACATCTCCGTTAATGGCAAAAACTACCGGCTCGATTTAACCCAGTCCGATAATGCCTGGTCCTGCCGACTGGATGGCAACGCGGTCAAAGTCGATGCTGTCCTGGCCCGTCCGAACGTCTTGTCTCTATTCATCGGCAACAAGGCGTACGAGGTGAAATGCGAGCGCGTTGGCAGTGATGTCCATATCTGGGTTGGGAGCCGGCGATTTGCTGCTGAAGTTCGCGATCCAAGGTCGTTGCGAAGCCGCATCCGGGTTGCCGATGATCAGGGACCGAAGAAACTCAACGCTCCTATGCCCGGCAAGGTTGTTCGAGTGCTGCTCAAACAGGGAGATCAGGTTGAGGCCGGGGCCGGTGTCCTGGTAGTGGAAGCAATGAAGATGCAGAATGAGGTCAAATCGCCGAAGAAAGGAACAATTCAGAAGATCCTCGTCAGCGAAGGCGCCGCGGTGAATGCAGGTGATGTTCTGGCAATCGTTGAGTAGCTGTTTTCTTCCGGGCGCTATTTATCCATTCCATTCTTGTCCAATACTTGCTTTGCGTAGTAGTTCTCAACTTTCGCCGAGTCGCGTAAAACCTCATAGTATGCGGCTTTCAACAGCTGCTCGCGGCGATCGTGCAATTGCGACCGAATCGCCTGCTGTACCCTTGGATCGGACAGTTCCCTCTGGCCCGCGGGCTCCTTTGCCACCATCTTGACAATGCGGAAGCCCACAGCCTGCTTGGTTGCGGGATTCACCACGCCGATGATGGGGCTGTACTGTCCCGGCTTGAGCCGCACGACTGCCTCACGTGTGGCTGGATCGGTTCCCTTTAGTCCAGACTCAGGCACGGTACCAAGATCTCCGCCATTGCCCGACGTCTCCGGATCTTCCGAATACTTCATGGCAAGCGTGGCGAAATCGTCACCACTATCGAGGCGGTTTGCTATCATCTGAATCTTCTTGCGCGCGTCACCCTCATTCTGTGCTTTGTCATTCTGATTGTGTGCCTGAGGATTGGGTGTGGGAGTCACCATGATTTGAGCCAGGTGGTACTGCGGCTCAATCAGGTTGAACTCGGCCTTGTGCGCATTGTAGTAGTTGCCAATATCCTGATCCGTAACATTGATCTTGGACGAAACCTCCTTGTTCAGGACTTTGTCGACCGTAATCGACCTCCGGATGTCCCTCTTGAAGTCAGCCACGGTGATCTTTCGATCCTGAAGGCGTTTGTCGAACTCTTCCTGCGAGAAAGGCGACTTGATCTCGTTGAACTTACGGTCCACCTCATCATCTGTGGCGAGAAGGCCCAGCTTCTCAGCGCGCCTCATGATGATTTGGTCATCGATCATCTGGTGCAGAATGTTCAGCCGCAATGCGGTCGCCTGCTCGCCGGATGGAGGCTGCTGTGCCGACGCGACATTGTTGTCATAGTACTTATCCACGTCTGTGCGGAAAATCTTCCGACCATCTACGGTGGCCATCACATCGCCGCCAGGCTGTGAAGAGCAGGCAATCAATGCCGCAAGGGACAAACTCAGTGACAGCCCGCCGATCATGCGGGCCAGGATTGCGTTCGTTTTCAAGGGTAGTTCTCCCGTTCCAAGCCGAGACGACAAACTGAATTCAGACGCGAAGCTGAAATGGCAAAGCCTGGGACTGCCATTCTAGTTGGCTGCCGGTGTTGGGGCAGACGGGATGCGCGCTGGCACAGGCTGCCCCGCATCTTTCAGCGCGGCATCCAATGCGGTACGAACCTGATCGATTGGGACTGCGCCGTCGATCTTCTGGCCATTGATGAACAGAGTCGGGGTCGCATTCACCCCAAGTCCGTCGGCTTCTTTCATCGATGTTCGTACAGCATCCTCGTTTTGCGCTTTTACGCACGATTGCAGCTTCACGACGTCCACATTGTGCTTTTGACCTTGCGCCATCGCCATCTTGTCCAGGACGTCCAAACGGGCGGCAGGGCTCTTTTCGTTATCCACTTCTGCCTTGTGGGCATGAATGTAATCGGCGAAATCCCAATAGGCATCTCCGTTCTGGGATGCCAGGCAGTTCGCGTTTACCGCGGCGTGAACCGCCCACGGATGAATCTCCGTTAACGGATAGTCTTTGTAGAAGAACGTCACACGGTCGCCATATTCCTTGAGAATTTCGGGAAAGAGCGTCTGGTGCATCCGCGAACAGAATGGGCACTCAAAATCATCGAAGTTCACTACAACAACCTTGGCACCTTTCGCGCCCCGTGAGGGGCGTCCGTTGACGTCGATCTTGTTCATCAATTCAGCATAGGGATCTTTGGTGAGATCAAACTTCGTGACGCGCAGCATGGTGGCCCGATCCTTCGCGAGCAGAAAGGTATAGTCCTTCTGCTTGCCGTCTCCGCTATCCAGCTTCACCGAGACGCTGTCGTAGCCCGGCATGTCGTTGTTCGGGGTGATCGCACCAACTGTAACCTTTACCTCGGCTGGAAGATTGTAAAAGGAGCGCACTTGGTGCTCAATTTTGCGCGCGACATCCGGTGGCGCAGACTGGGCGACACAGCCCAGGCAAATCAGCAGCAGGATAAACAGAGAACGTCGGAATAGAATCAACAGAAGCCGCCTTAATCGCATTCAGTATCAGTCGATTATCTCACAAGGGGTATGGGCCAGAGGCCAAAGGTAGTGCCGTCCTCGGCTCGAATCCGGTTCCTGCTCTAGGATCCAGCACGACGCAGTTGTTCTGGCGGCAAAAGGGAGTTCATGGACCCCGAGCGGAATCCTTCCAAATCAAGCGTCACAAACTTGAAGCCCAGGGACTTGAAGATCGAAGTGAACTGCGCAGCCATCACAGGGTTCAATGCCTGCTCGAACTCCTCCCGTGCGATTTCGATGCGCACAATGTCTCCGTGATGGCGCACGCGGAACTGTCGGAAACCCAAGCCACGGATCGCATCCTCTCCCCGTTCAATCACATCGAGGGCTTCTCGCGTCACCGGCCGTCCGTATTCAATTCGAGAAGAAAGGCAGGCCGAGGCCGGCTTATCCCAGATGCGCAGCCCGGCTTCTCGAGCTAATTCGCGGATATTCTGCTTGGTAAGTCCCGCTTTCAACAGTGGCGCAGCCACATGGTGCAACTTCGCGGCCTGCTGCCCAGGCCGGAAATCTCCCTGATCGTCAAGGTTCACGCCGTAAGCGATGGCATCGAATCCACGATTTGCGCGCAGCTCTTCCATCACCACGAAGAGTTCGTCTTTGCACTGAAAGCAGCGTTGCCCATCATTGCGGATATACTCGGCCCGCTCAAGTTCAAACGTGGAGATCACCTCAACAGGAATCTGCTGCTCGTTCGCAAAGGCAATCGCATCGGCCAGGTGAGTGCGAGCCAGGCTCGGCGAGTCGGCAATGACCGCAAGCATCCCATCGCCGAGAACTCGATGGGCCACCCACGCAAGATAGGCAGAATCCACGCCGCCCGAATAGGCAACCAGCAGGCGCCCTAGCGAGAGCAGGTCTGCCTCAAGCAGGGACGCCTTGGCAAGCACGCTTGAATCCGGAACCGCCATTTCCTTATGGTATCAGCCCGACATTTAGTACAGTCGCTCCTGCCGCCTTAGGTTGCCGAACGACCCGATATTGGCCAGGCTGAAGGTGAAGCGAAACAGGTTCTCGTTGCGAAGATTGGCAATGGCGTAGCGGCGATATTCGAGGGTTACACCACAGCAATCCCAGTTGTACGTCGTTTGCCCGGTCACAAATTGAAGGTGCCCAGTTTCCGTGTCAAAGCCGAAGCTGCCAGCCGCACTCAGACCACGTCGGGCAAGTCCTCCATAGCCAAGCGCCGCTCGAAACTGCTGGAACTTGCAGGTGATCTGATTCGATCCCGTGACCGGTCCGCACTTCCCTTCGCTTAGACCCGTCGGAGCTGCATTCGTCTGGGGAATCTGAAGGAAGGCATCTCCTGCTCCAAACGTGAGTGCGCCCCAGTTGTAGTTCACCAGTAGGGTACTGGCATTGATCCGGTGGAGTTGAAAGTCGTAGTCGACATCCCACTCTGTGTCTGTGTGCGTGCCGGTGGCTATTCGCAGGCGCGCAACTGCGGGAGACAAGTGCCGCGGTTCGATCAGAAACGCAATGCCCGTCAGGTCTGCAGTCGTGGCGAAGACATTCCGTTGGTTGGTGACCAGTGCTCCGCCAAAATTTGGATCTAGAAAATACTTCTGTGCAATCTCCAAAGTGACGACTTCCTTCACCTCGGGCCCCACCATGCAAGAGAGGCTCTCAAGGTTGCTCCCTCGCTCCCACGGGACCGTTTGCTCCGGAGCGGCCGCGCCCACGGCAAGGCTGGTCATCGGTGTTTCACATTCCTGAACCGTCGTAGGTTTGCGTTTCGCATATAGCCTTGTGGTGATGCCGTATTCGACTTCGTGCGTATCGCTCAGAATGTCTCGGTCGTCGAATTGAAGGATGTTCGCGAAATTATTCACCCCGGTGACCATGCGGTACACGACTCGAGGCTCGATGACGTGCTTCCACCTTCTCCCCAGGAATTCCCGATCGAAGATCTTTTCCACCGCAGGTGGACGCACCTCCACCGTCCCCTCCATGGCCTGACGGTTGATACCCTCGTCAAGCATCATGCTATTGGAAAACTGTTCAGAGTAATAAGTCTCATGCAGCGTGAGTCCAGGTCGAAAGGTCCAGCCTCGCAGCCTCACTGGCAAAGAAATCTCGGGGTTCAGATCGAAGCGAGCCAGCAGATTGGTCGTACGAAAATCTGGTTCCTTGCGGGAAAGTCCTGCGATCGAGGCGTCAAAAGACCAGAATAGTGGCGACTTGCCCAAAGGACGGTCGACGCTCGAGGCATCGAGGCTGGGCGTGTGCAAAATACGAATGGAATTGAACGTCGGCGGATTAATCAGATTCCCCTGCTCGTCCGTGGTCTGAAAGAAGTTCTGATAGCGTTCGACCATCCCTCCAAAGGAAAACCCGTTGTAGTTTTTTGAGAGGAACAGTTGCGATTTCACCTCTGAGTTGATTGCTTGTGTAAAGACTTCGTTAAAGGCCAGGCGGAACAGGAACGAACTCAGGTAGTCCACGTTCGATACTGCCCGGAATCCGTGGAAGTTTCCCTCTGCCGTCAACTTCGCTTCCTGACCGCCCTCCTGAAGTTTCTGCTTGCCTGTGTCGGTGTTGATCTCAATGCCTCGGTCCACCACGCCGAAATAACTGAGGTCGATATAGGAGGTGTCTGTCGGGCGGGCCCGAAACTCACCTCTCTGGGAGGAGCCTCGCTTCGAGAAATATTCAGCGCCAATCATCGCGTCCATGCTGCGATTGATGGCCCAATAAAAAGAGTCGCCGATGACATTGCCTTTGGTAGACGACCGTCCGCCGGTTGGAACGAGAAATCCGGAGTGACGCGCCTCCTTCGCCACCGGATGTGTTGCGTAAGGGAAGTAGAAGATCGGAAAACCATGCAGCAGGAAAGTGCTGTGGTAAATCGAGGCATTTCCACCTGCATCCACGACGACCCTTCGCGCCTGGAACGTCCACTTCGGATGCGGTAGTTCACAGGTCGTTATCGTCCCGTCATAGACGACATAGTGCTCGGGGCTCGTCTTCTCCACGATTTTCCCGCTAAACGCAAACGGGGCCGTTGACGTGAGGATCACGCGGGTGCCTTTAAACCTGAGGCCGGTCGTGGCCGTGACGTCATAAAACGTTCCGGTCTCGGCGATCACGTTGTATGTCCCATGGCTGGCCTTGATGTGATCATCGTTTGGTCCACCATCGATCGTGAAATGCCCTGAAGCCGTTGCTTCTCCGCGATCCGAATCGTAGGTCAGTTCATCGGCGCGCAAGACGTATCCGCGATGATGAATCTCAGCATTGCCGTGCAGCTTGTAGACATTTCCGATCTTTTCCTGCTGCAGGGCACAAATCGTGGTGGAATCAGCATCTTGTTCCGACGCTTGAGTGGAACAGGGGCTACTTCCAGGAGGTTCGGGATTGGTCGGCGTGCTCTGCTGACTTGACGAGGCCGGCGGTTCTTCCGGCGCAGCAAGCAACTGCCTGGTTACTAGTGCCCGCGTGGGAACTTGATGACAAAGAATCACCGCCGTGATAAGCAATCTAGTGCGCAGAGTCATCGGCAGAAAATCAACGGAAGCTCGTCCTTTGCGGGCGTGCGTCTTCGCGCTACTCGCCGCGGCATCGTGAACTTAGCACGCCTTTGCCTGTCCGGCAAAGTGACCACAAAGGCTAGGATTGCCGTTGATTCCCTCCCGGTTGCTCACCAGAAGTTCAGAAGTGCGGACTGTCTTTCATGAATTGCGAAAAGTGCGGCGAAGTCTGCGGTTGCCCTATGGAGCCCCCTCCCACCGAGTTTTCGCCCGACGGCTTGAGCGACGTCCACTCCGGAACCGCCACGCCTCCAGAAGTTACCGAGCCGGATGCCTGGCGCGATGAACTTGCCGCCCGTCTGAATCGCTACCGCGCTCGACGGAAGGCACCCCCGCCAAGATATCCTTCTCTGCGATTGCCCTTCAGTCCCGTGGAATCCCCGGCGCTAGCCACGCTTGCAGATGACACATCGAGCCATCATTTCGAAGCTGTCTCAAACCATGCGCTCGCACTTGACGGCACGCAGGCCCATGCAGCTGGTGCTCAGGAAATCCAGCAGGAATGGCCGGTAATTGAAGTCCAGCAGAGCGCTCCCAGTGCGAAGATCATCGAATTTCCCCGGTTCGCATGGGGACCCCCTCCGCCGCCTCCGGATCAACTCGCCGAGCCTGTCATGGATCGTCCTCGGATTCTGGAAGTTCCCGAAGTCGCTCCTCCTCCGCCCGCACTCGGCGGAATCACCATCGAACCCGCGATGGTACAAGAGACGCAGAGACGGCCCGGCATCGACATTCCGCTCCAAAGCGCACCATTCGGCTTGCGAATCATTGCATCCGTCATCGATGGTCTGATCATTGCAGCAGCTTCGGTCCTATTTGGCTTTGTTTTCTGGAAAGTCGCACTCGTGCGTCCGCCACAGATCCAACTGTTCAGCCTCGCAGTTGGGATCCCCTGTCTGTTCTGGGCTGCCTACCAGTACTTGCTGATCGTCTACGCTGGCTCAACTCCGGGACTGCGTGTGGCCCATCTTCAACTCGCTCGCTTCGACGGGAGTCCAACGACTCGCTCGTTGCGCCGCTGGCGAATTCTGGCGTCCTACCTCTCTGCTGCCTCTCTCTGCATGGGCTACGCCTGGGTCTTCCTCGACGAAGACGAACTTTGCTGGCACGATCGCATCACGCATACTTATTTCGCACCTGCACTCCCTGCTGCGCAGCGGAAGCGTACCTAACTGCGATGTGACGATTCCGCAACGCTGTGCTGGATGATTGTTCTCTAGCTTGGGCTCAGTTCCCTCTGGTACGCTAGCCTACGCCATGCGCTATTTCCCGATGTTTCTTCTCCTCGTTGCCGTAATTGCCGCCGCCCAGCAGCAAGGTTCCGTCCTGGAACGTGTTGCCACCCAAAATGCCCTTTTCAACGAGCAGTACGAAACGGACCTCCGCAATTTCCCGGAGCGCGCCACAGCTTTCGGTGATTACCGCTACAACGACAAACTCGCTGATTATTCGCGGGAGGCGATCCAACGGCGCCACCAAACGGATGAAGATTTCCTGGCGCGGCTGAAGGCCATCTCCCCCGCTGGTTTCTCCGATCAGGACCAGCTCTCGCACGATCTGCTGATTCGCGTTCTTCAGCAGCGCATCACTGATTTCAATCTCAAAGAGTACGAGATTCCCATCAATCAGCAGAGCGGCATCCACACAAATCTGGCAGATCTGGCTCTTTCGGTACCTCTCGATTCGGTCAAGCACTACGAAGACTACATTTCGCGACTTCATCAGATTCCGCGTGCTCTAGGCCAGGTCACGGAAGTGCTGCGGGCGGGCATGAAAGACAATCTGATGCCAGTGCGGTTTCTGGCAGAGAAGATACCAGCGCAGTGCGAAGGCATCATCACCGCTGATCCGTTTCTCCAGCCAACCAAGAAGTACCCAGCCAGCGTCTCGACTGACGACCAGGCGCGCCTCACTCGCGAAATGGTGGACGCCGTTGTGACCGACGTACTCCCTGCCTATAAGAAGTTCGCGGACTTCATCCGGACTGAATACGCTCCACACGGAAGGACGACCCTCTCGGTCACCTCATTGCCTGATGGACAGAAGCGGTACGAAAACGATATCTACGCTCGGACCACGACTCGCATGACGGCGGACGAGATTCATCAGCTCGGCCTCCGCGAAATTGACCGCATCGAAACAGAGATGCTGGCCATCGCCAAGAAGGAAGGTTTCCCTGATCTCGAATCTTTCCGCGCATCGCTGAAGAACAATCCCAAGTACATCCCGACTTCGGCCGAGCAGATTCTTGATGACTACCGCCACTACATCTCGCAGATGCAGGCCAAGTTGCCGGAACTGTTTACCCTGCTTCCCAAATCGCCTGTTACGGTGGAGGCCATACCGGAGTTCCAGGCGGCCGCGGCAACGCACTACATGATCGGCACGCCCGATGGAAAGCGACCGGGACGCGTAGTCGTCGCCACTTCCGATTTCGCCCACCGCTCTCTCGTCGACGATGAAGCCATTGCCTACCACGAGGGCGTTCCCGGTCACCACATGCAGCTGTCGGTACAGCAACAACTGGAAGGCTTGCCCAAGTTCCGCCTGCACGGCCTTGGCTTTAACGCTTACGTCGAAGGATGGGCGCTCTACTCCGAGCAACTGGGGAAAGAAGTCGGCTTCTATCGGGACCCCGTTTCCGACTACGGCCGGCTCTCATCGGAGTTGTTCCGAGCCGTGCGTCTGGTTGTGGATACCGGAATTCACGCCAAGGGATGGAGTCGCGACCAGGTGGTCGAATTCTTCCGTAAGTCCGGTGCAGTCGACGAGCCGACGATTCAGTCTGAAACGGATCGCTACATTTCATGGCCGGCTCAGGCGCTCAGCTACAAGTTGGGACAGTTGAAAATCCGGGAACTCAGGGAGCGCGCCCGGAAGGAACTCGGGTCGAAGTTCGACATTCGCAAATTTCACGATGAAATACTGAATGGAGGTACTTTGCCCCTCGACATGCTCGAGGCTCGCACGGACCGGTGGATTGCCGAGCAAAAAGAAAAATAGACTTCCGATCATAAAAAATCTGAATGACGGGCTGCACGCAGCGCAAGCCTTTGCTGTGCTATCTTCTAAGCTTGTCGAGCAGGCCCCTTACCTAATCGCTTTGATGAATGTCCACGTCAACTGAAGGAGCTAAACCGGCAGTCAAGGTCTTCGTCGCCACCACGGTGATGCTGACCTTCATCTCTTTTTGGCGCGCTGCCGCCATCGTTCTTTCAGACCTCGCCTCTTCCGCTTATTACGCCGGTGGCGACGCCGAAAAGGTCATCGGCAAGAGCGCCCCCTGGTTCATTCTGAGCGTGATGCTGTTCAGCTATGCCGTGCGGGCTCTTTATATCGAGTCCAGCAGCATGTTCACCCGTGGTGGTGTTTACCGCGTGGTGAAGGAAGCAATGGGCGGAACGCTGGCCAAGTTTTCCGTTTCGGCCTTGCTCTTCGACTACGTTCTCACGGGCCCAATCAGCGCCGTGGTTGCGGGTCAATATTTGGCTGGCTTCATCGAAGATGTAGCCCGCTATATGGGGCATCCCCTTAGCTATTTTCCCGAGAACGCTTTTGCTGCCGTCTTCGGCGCACTCGTAGCGATCTACTTCTGGTGGAAGAATACTCAGGGCATTCACGAGTCAAGCCAGAAGGCGGTCCAGATCATGATCATCACCACGGTGATGGTCGTGATGCTAATCCTCTGGTGTACGATCACCGTCCTGCGCGCTCCCGTTCAATCGATTCCTAGTCCCTTTACTCCGGGCATCGTTCCGCTGAACGATGAATCCTTGGGATGGCTGGCTCACACCTCGATTCCACACCTGGCGTCCGGATCAGCCTTTCTCACCTTCATCATTGTGTTCGTGGGTTTCGGGCACTCAGTCCTGGCCATGAGCGGTGAAGAGACGCTGGCGCAGGTTAACCGCGAAATCGCTCATCCCAAACTGAAGAACCTCGAAAAAACCGGCCTGGTAATTTTCATCTACAGCCTGATGTTCACCTCGCTGGTGTCGTTCTTCGCGGTGATGATCATCCCCGACAACATCCGGCCTGATTACTTCGGAAACCTGATCGGCGGAATCTCAATCTTTCTCATTGGACCGCAGTGGGCCAAGCTGGCATTTCACGGTTTTGTTGTGCTGGTCGGCGTTCTGATTCTCTCGGGGGCACAAAACACCTCAATCGTTGGTGCGAATGGTGTGCTGAACCGTGTCGCCGAGGACGGCGTGCTGACCGCCGCTTTCCAGAAGCCGCATCCGCGTTTCGGAACCAGCTACCGCATCATCAATCTGATCGTGGGCTTGCAGTTGCTGACGATTGTGTTCACCAAGGGAAATGTGTTCACCCTCGCCGGGTTGTACGCGTTCGGTGTCATCTGGAGCTTCTCGATGATGTCGCTCGCGGTGCTGGTACTGCGGTACAAGGAACCCGGCGGGCGCCTGTGGAAGGTTCCAGGCAATGTCAAGATTGGTGACCGTGAGATCCCGATCGGAGTCATTGTTGTTGCCGCCGTATTGTTCACCACTGCAATCGTCAACCTTCTCACCAAGAAGCAGGCCACGATCGGCGGCATCGCCTTCAGTGTGCTCTTCTTCATCATTTTCACTTACTCTGAGCGCAGAGTCGCGCGCGAGCGGCAGGGAAAGCCCGAAAGTCTCGACCAGTTTCGCGTTTATGGCAATCAGGAATTGGGCAGTGGCGCCATGGGCGTGCGGCCCGGCAACGTGCTGGTGGCGGTGCGAGACCCACGCAATCTCTACTACCTGCGTCACATCCTGAGCCATACCAATACGCAAAAACAAGATGTCGTGGTCATGAGCGCCCGGCTGTATCACCGCGAGCACAGTTTCAGCGGCAGTACCGTCTTCGAAGCGAGCCAGGTCTTCGATCACTACGAGCAAGAACTCTTCACGGCCGCGGTCGCGGTGGCAGAGAAGGAAGGCAAGCCGATTTCCCTATTAGTTGTCCCGGCCACGGATGTTTTTGAAGCCATTATGGTCACCGCGCAGCGCCTCGACTCGAGCCGAGTCATCTGCGGACTTTCCAACAAGCTCACTGCCGACGAGCAGGCCAAGCTGACCGGTGACGCCTGGGAGCGCTTGGCCGAGCCTCGTCCCCGCCTCACGCTGGAAGTCTGTGCCCCGGACGGGAGCATACGGGAGTACTCCCTTGGCCCACATACTCCGCGGATGCGCGCCCAGGATGTTGAACTCATGCACAAGCTCTGGCTCGACATCACCAGGGATCCCAAATTCGCAGGGGCACACCACTATCACATCGTGGCCTTGGCCTTGGAAGAGCTCAAGCGCGAACTGAGTACAGAACAGCGTGCCCAGCTCCTCCAAAAGCTGCACGAAGAAATGAACCGTCCCAACCCGCAGTAAGTCAGATTCCACGAAAGAGCGCTCTGCCCGCCGCCAGTAGTCCATCATCGTGTGCTCGGATCTCTTGTCTACGGAAGAAAAAGCCCCAGCAATGTGCTGGGGCCTGACGACTCTTGCTGTCGTTCGTGATCAGGCAGGTTTCTCGCTCTTGTTCGAAGCGCAGCAGCCTTTTCCGCACTGCTTGCCAGCTTTGTGATTGCAGCAGGACACTTTCATTTCCTTGCCGCAACCTTCTTTGCAGCAAGACTCGCCGGTTTTATCTCCCTTCATGCATGACTTCGCATCCTTCCCGCCACAGCAGGGCATCCCTTCCTTGCCTGAGCAGCACGAAGCCATCTCCTTCGTGTCACCGTGGCCATGACGCATGCAAGCCGCGTGATCAGCGTTCGTTCCTGCCATCTTGTCGCAGCATGCACATTTCGGCTTCTCGGCCGGCGTCGTGCTCTGTTGCGGTGTTGCGGGACTTGTTTGCGTTGCGGTTTGTGCCCACGACATGACGGTCACGGCCAGCATCATTGCAAGAATCTTGTGCTTCATAAATGAATCTCCTATGAGGAATCGTTGAAGGGCTCGCGCCCAGATTGCCTTGCCGGACCAAAATCCCGGCACATAAATTCGATTGCTTGCCTGGAGGCGGGAAAGGAACTCAGATCCGGAGCACGACACTTCGCGAGGCATAATCCGGAAGGAAATTTTCGCCGGCCCTTAATGCTCCTCCGTTGTTTGTCGAAGGCGTTGGCCGAACATGCACCGCGCTTGCCTTTTGCCACACCGGACGCATTGGGCTCGTCGCTTCTGGAATCGATGGGGCATTCTGCTGCGAACGCTTCAGGCAGCACGGATGCTGATTGCCGCATGGCATTGGGAGAGGGCGGGCCAGAAACAGCGCCGGCTCGAATCGCGCATGCATCCCTGGGCAGCAGGAGTGATGGCCGGCGCCGGAGTGAGCCGTCTCCCCGGGTTTCTGCGTCATGCGCAACATTGCGGGGACCGATCCAAACGCCACAGGCATGCTCAGGTACAGTAGCGATGCCAGCAACGCGGCGGCGATGAATTTCCTAGGCATTCATCGCTAGCTTGAACGACGCGTGGCTGACGGTCTGTGACTTCAATCACAGGATGCTGTGAATCAACGTGCGGACTGTCCATCCAAAGCCAACGATGAAACCCCTTGCTTTTTCGCCTTCTCTTCGCCAATAATGGCGCATGGCCATCACACGCAGGCAACGCGAAGTGTATGACTTCATCTCCCGCTTCGTCACCGAGAACGGCTACTCGCCCTCCTTCGAGGAAATCGGGCAAGGCCTTAAGCTGAACTCGCTAGCGACCGTTCACAAGCACATCTCGAATCTGGAAAAGAAGGGCCTGCTGACGCGTGACTACAATCGCAGCCGCTCCATCGACCTCCTGCCTCCGAAGGGCAAACTCAAGCAGTCAATGAGCGTGAACACTGGAGTTGTTCTGCCCCTGATGGGACGCATCGCTGCCGGACAACCGATCGAAGCCATTCAGAGCAACGAGACTATCTCCCTCGCCGACTTCGTGCGCTCCAAAGAAGTGTTCGTTCTCGAAGTGCGCGGCGACTCCATGCAGGATGAAGCCATCCTTGATGGCGATTATGTTCTCGTAGAAAAAGCAAAGACCGCCCACAATGGCGACATCGTAGTTGCGCTCGTCGAATCGAGCGATGCCACCCTGAAGCGCTTCTACCGCGAAGGCGACAACATCCGCCTCCAGCCTTCGAACATGAACATGAAGCCGATCATCGTGCCGGCTGCTTCGGTCGATGTGCAGGGAAGAGTGATTGGAGTGCTCAGGAAATATTGAAATTAAAGCCGGTCGCACGCTCACTCAAGATTGAAGGCTACTTCCACCGCTATCTTACAAGCGACAGATCGGCCATCTTTATTCGCCGGCTGGAATCTCCAAGTTCCTACTTTGGCAACGGCATTGGCGTCGAAACCGCAGCCGAGCGGCATAACTACCCGAATGTCCTGCGGCACACCCATCGTGTCGACGACTAGTGCGAGAGTAAGCGTTCCCGTCAGCTTGTTCTTGCGCGCGCATTCCGAGAATTCCGGCTCAGGCTGATAGAGGGCGCTGGGCGGGGTAATGCCCACGATCACGCCGTACACGGGCCCATCGGAAACGCTGTTGCCGATGGGAGAAATCGCCATCGTCGGGTCATTCCGGGAATAAGACGCGGCCCCCAGAAGCGTTGCGAGGGGGCCGGAAAAATGGCAGCCCTTATACGTATCGTTCTCAACGTTGATGAGCGCCCGCTTGACGCACGACGTCCAGTATTCGGGAACTAGTTCCGGGAAACGATCGCGCTGAGACAGAAAAACGGCGTCCCAGAGCTGGAAGACCCGCGCTTCAGATGGCGGCTCTGTTCCCATGTCGACGTCGATGTTCACGGTCTCCGCGGTTTTGAGAAGACTCAGTTCAGATTTTTGGAAAAAGGCAACCAGTCGACGTGCCTCAATGCGCAGATTCCCTCCGGTAAGACGTGCCTTCTTGATTTCCAATATCCCGTCACTTGTCCAGTCCCCGCTGGGCGCAGCACTGGAAAGCTTGCCCTGCGGATCGTAAGCAAGATGGCTGTCGTGATAGAAACCCCTCAGCACGAAGATATGCTTCACGCATTTTGTTTTCAGCACATAGTTGAGATCGTCCGCCAACCCGCTGCTCGCCAATAAAGGAAGCGTCGCAATAATCAACCGAGCTCGGAGACATCGCCCGTAACGAAGCATCGTCGGGCATTCTAACTTAGCAAGGCGGCATTCGGCGAGAAACATAAGCGGCGAGCGTGTCGTCGCACACGAGATTCTCTATCGATATCTTCATGACCTTCAACCCGGTACTTTCTCCCCGGGGCTCTCACCTACTCTCCCTTAATTCACTCTTTCGATGCTGTGCTCGCTGCCAAGGCCGAAAAACAAAAACGCCCGGGATCCATTCCCGGGCGTTCTTAACTGATAGCTGAGGGCTGGCCGCTGAAAGCGTCTTACCCAATATGCTTGTTCAGAGCCTGCGCGATTGCATCCTTCGGGCGATACCCCACCAACTGCTCCACAACCTGCCCACCCTTAAACACGAGCAGTGTCGGGATGCCCGTCACCTTGTAGCGCATCGGAGTCGCGCTGTTCGAGTCGACATCCATCTTACCGATCTTGACCTTGCCCTGATACTCGGTCGCCAGTTCCTCAACAATCGGCGCGATCGCGCGGCAGGGGCCGCACCATGTCGCCCAAAAGTCCACCAGAACGGGCTTATCCGACTTCAGTACATCCTGGTCGAAGTTCGCATCGGTTACTTCGACAATTCCATTGCCTGCCATTGTTTCCTTCTCCTCATTGAACGTCGCTTTTTCGGCCGACGCTCCATCGGATGGCGTTGCCGGGGTTGGCGATTCGTATAATTGCGTCCCCGAAGGGAGCCGAACTTCTTATTCTAGCACTCCCATTCGATGCAATTAGGGGGCCGAAGGTCGCAGAGGTCTCTATCCGGCTCCCCGTTAGCCGTGACCCGCACAACTCTTTGTCCTGAAGATTCTCGGCCGACCAGTCGCTTAGGAATCATCGGTCCGGTGAGATGACCCTTGGCTTTCGGTCCTGTTTCTGGGCGCGTGGCGGTAGAAAAGGAAAAAGCGCCCTGACTTTTCAACCAGGACGCCTCGGCAGCCCTCCCCCAGAACTGCCAAACCACGAATGGATACTAGAATCGTGAGGTTTTTGTGTAAACGTCACTTTGGTAATGGAATTAGCGGAGAGTTAACTGGCACACTCACCAGGATAACTTTCAAAACAACATGATCAATTCAGGCTTCAGTGTTTTTGCCAGGTTTGTCCGCCATCGGCGGTGGTCCAGATCTCGTTAGAGGAAGTCAGAATTCGGCCCTGCTGTGTGTTGGCGAACTGCAAGCTTACGATATCGCCGTTCAGCAGGACTCCGGACCACGTGGGTTCCACCTTCACCCAGTGCAGGCCAGCATCCAGCGAGTGAAACAGGGCAGCATTGGAACCACCTGCCCACACGTCAGGTCCGTTTGCAGCAACGGCGCGAAAAACAATCGGTGCCTCTCTTTCGAGGGTGTCACCCTTCTCCTTCGCGACAGCCTTGCCGCGAGAGGCTCTCATGGCGAGCTGCAGATTCGCTCCAGCCTCGGCTTCCGGAGAGCTGTTGACGTCAACATCTTGCCAGCTCTTGCCCTGATCCACGGAGCGCTGCAGGGATCCCACCGCACTGATTGCCCACCGGGTCGATTGCGGGGTTAAAGTAGCAGACTTGGAAAAATTGCTTAACTCTCCTGAGGAGACTGAGTAAGGTGTCGTCGCTTGGCTAACCTCTTCACTTCCTGCTCGTGGAGCCGCGGCTGCCTCAGCTGGCTTGGCTCGTGCTATTTCCGACTCATTGCCGACTGTCCTCGGCGGCACTTTGACCGACGGAGGCAGCAAGAGCGCATCAACTCCCGGGTTCCGTTTTACGTCGGCGTTCTTGGCCGCCAATGAATCTGGCTGCGCCTGGCTCTGAATCTCCAAATGTTCAGAGGGCGCAGCGGCGGGCGGAGGTGGTGGGGGAGTTGCTTGGTTGTTTGCATTCGAATTTATGTTCGCGCTTTGCTGCCATTGCGTGGGAAGCTTCGGTCCATGGGGCAGTTGGCGCTGGTTAGCAGGCCCTCCGATGGTACGACCTGTACTCGTCCTCTCATCGCGTACCGGCGCGTTCTGCAAGTTGGCGAACTGATCAAACCGGTCGAGTTCTTTCTTCTTTGGCTTGTCCGCCGAATCGATCCGATCACCAGAAAGCGGAGAAGCAAGTGGTACCGTTTCCGGCTGAGTCTTACCTTCCTCGGAAGTCGTGGGCAGCGGCTCTGGCCGATTCTCAGCCTTCTTTGCAATTTCCTCCGCCACTGGCGTGGTATTGATGGCCACGGACGCGCGAGTCTGACGCTTGTACTCGACGACTCCGAGCGACGCAATTGCCACGATCCCCGCCGCGATGAGTCCCCATCGCAGAGCCGGCCAAGTGAGCCAGTTGCCTGATCCCCGCTGTGGCCTCAATTCCGCCACGGGTTGTTCTGGCAGGGCCAGAGCAACGATCTCTCGGCAATCGGCACAGCGCGACAGATGCTCCAGCACACCGTTGCGCTCCTGCGCAGTTAGCGAGCGCTCCGAGAAGGCGGTCAAAACATCCGCATCCGGGTGTTCATTCACGGTTGCCGCCTTCAGTCGCTCGCCGACGATTTTTGGTACATTCTGCATTTGTAACTCTTTTAGGTGTAAATACTTACGAGCGCTTCACCCCTCCTGTCCGCCGTCTATCCTTCCCCTTCAGGAACCCTCGCCTCCACTCTCTTCTCAGAGAACGCCGGGCGAGTCGCTTCTTGCGCCAGACTCCGCCGAATGTCGACCTGCAGGTCACGAACGTCGGCCTCTAGAGCCTCCTCCGCCTGCCTCCTCGACATGCCTCGCCGTCCCAGCCCCGCCATAATCTGTTTGCGTAGAGACTTGGCTAGCTTGTCCAGTTTGCGGCTGATCGTCGACTCGTGGACACCCAGCATGCGGGCAATCTCAGCCAGCGTGCGGCCATCCAGATAATACGCACTCAATACCATTCGGTCTTCGGCAGGCAATTCCGCCAAGGCTTCATCCGTCGCCATCGCCAGGCGGCTGTCGGATGAGGCTACTGGCTCAGGTTCGGGAGCGTGAAACTGCACGCCCTCCTCCGACTCTTCCTCGAGACTCACCAACCGCTTGGTACGCCGGTATCGGTTGACATATTCCTGTGCGAGTACCGTGCGCAGCCAGCCTTCGAGTGATCCCCGACCGGTGTAGGAAGCGAGCTTCGAGATGCGCTGACCTTCCCGCGTCGACGTACCATAGAGATCGGCGTACAGTGTATCGGCGAGTTCGCGCGCCGCCGAATCCTCCCGTGCAATGCGGAGCGCGGCAAGATAAAGCTTTTCCCGGTATTTCGTGAGGAAGATTTCCCACGCGGAGTTGTTACCAGCGGCGCAAGCCCGAGCCAGAGCGAGCTCATCAACCCTGAGGCTTAGAATGAAGGTGCGAGCGTCGCTTTCCGTCGTCGCTCCGTGCTTGGCGCCAACTTCACAAAGGATCTCTGTGAAGGAGTCGCGCGTCAGGCCGATTCTTTCGCAACCTGCCTTTGCGTGAAGCTCTGCCAGCAACTCCCTGACGACCCATTGCACTGCCGGGTTGGCCTTCGACGACGTCATGTAGCGTGAATCTCTCGCTTGCTAAGCGGTAGCCCGTGCCGCTCCGCACTCGTCACACGGGCACACCTCGCGCAGAAACTTCCACGAGTAAATCCCTAGGTCGTGATTGTCATTCCAGGAGAATTTGATGGCATACTTCCCTACGCCCTCGGCGGAAAGCGGCTTGGCAGTCGGTTTGAAGATCAGTAAGGCGCCCGGGGCTGCTGTCGCCGGATCACCCGGACGGCGCCCTGTCTTCCCGCGTTCTTCCTCGCACATCGCGCAGGGGCAAGCGTCCCGCAAGTACACAAAGCCGTAATGCGAGATGTGCCCATCGCCCCACTCGATGTCCATTCCCGCCCCTGTACTGAGATGCACCTTCACCGACTTGGGATCAGTAGCGGCAGTAGGGCTTTGCAGCGGGGTTTGCATGAGACAAGTATCGCATAGGGAAGGAATAGTCCCACAAGGGTTGAGGCCAACCGGGGTTTGGCGAATTCAAAGAAGTTGCTGTAAAATGAAGGTTTGCCCTACAAGATCTGAACTTTCTGGGAGCAGCAGTCAATGGCACAACAATGTGATATCTGCGGCAAGAAGCCGCAAGCGGGAAACCGCATCAGCCACGCCCACAACGTCACCAAACGGCGCTGGAACATCAACCTTCGCCCGGTGCACGCCAAGGTCAATGGCCAGGGAAAACGGATCCGCGTCTGCACGTCCTGCCTTCGCAGCGGAAAAGTCGTCAAAGCCTAACTCTTCACCACAGCGTTCCGACACGAAGACGATTTCCTCCGTGTACCGCTGTGTCCTCTGCGGTGATGCGGTTTCTATTTCACCGCGAGCAGCTGCACGTCAAAGATCAGCGTGGCGTTTTGCGGAATCTGCGGCGGATGCCCATCCTCGCCATACGCCAACTCTGGCGGGATGCGCAGCTGCCGCTTGCCGCCCACCTTCATCCCGGCGACTCCCTCATCCCATCCTTTGATGACTTCGCGCTGTCCCAACGTAAACTCGAAGGGCTGACCCCCAACCGAGCTGTCGAACTTCTTACCCGTTGTCAGCCATCCCGTGTAGTGAACCTTAACCTTCTGCCCGGTTTTCGCCTCTGCGCCCGTTCCCACCTTGATGTCCCAATATTGCAAGCCGGACGCGGTTTTCACTCCATCGCCGGTAACTTTGGTGGGGGCGTTCATGGAAGGAGGACGAGTTGTTGCTGGTTTGTGTGTTGTAGTCTGCGCTGCCAGGACGATAACCAACGTGAGCACGATTGCGACAATTTTTGCGGTTTTCATCTCTTACTCCAGTGCGATGACATCGATCTCCACCAGCACATCTTTCGGTAGCCTGGACACCTCGACCGTGGATCGCGCTGGCGGCGACGAGTTGAAGTATTTTCCATAGACCTCGTTCATTGCCGTGAAATCGTTCATGTTCTTTAGGAACACGCCACAACGAACGACTTTTCCCAGCCCGCTGCCCGCCGCCTCCAGAATCTCTGACAGATTGCGCAAAACACGGTCAGTCTGCGCCGAAACATCTCCGGCGACCACTTGCTGCGTTGCCGGGTCGATTGCTACTTGTCCCGAGCAAAAGATCAATCCATTCGCCTTGATCGCCTGAGAGTAAGGGCCGATCGCCTGGGGCGCGTCCTTCGTTGAAATGATTTCACGCATAAGAGTCGCTTCCCATCGCGGTTGCCAGAAGTTTGTGAAACCAACTCACAGCGGGCACAGAGTACCACACAGCCGCCGCTCACCCCATGGCCGTAGGCGCTTGACATTTTCATAAATACAGATTAGTCTGTTTTGCAGACTAAGGAGCCGAAGACTATGGAAGCATCCGAAGCTAAAGATCATCTCCAATGGGTAGAAGGCATTCTCCGCACCGCTGACCGGACCCTTCACCTGCCGCCAGCTACACTCATCGCCTGGGGTCTGGTCGCTTTCACGATCAATGCAATGCATCAGGCAGCGGTTCTCGGCATAACTCTTCCTCGCGACAACTACGTTCAATTGCCCATGTTCCTCGCGGCCATCGGGATCTCGCTGTGGGCCGGCAGCCACAATCCCACAGGCCGTATGACTTTGGTAGACAGCAATGCTGGGATCGTCTTCTCCGTGGTCTTCGCTGTCCTGATGCTCATCAACCTCACAGCTCAAGATCGCATCGTTTCCTTTCGGGCAATGGCGTTGTTCTGGTCTGTCGCATACAGCATCGCTTTGCTCGTGGTCGGCATTCAAGCCAGTCGTCCGCTCTGGATCGGAGGTTTGATCATGCTGGCGGCAAGCTCAACCGCGAGTTTTCTCCCCGGATGGTTTGACGCCATTCTTGCTTTGGGATGGCTCCTGGGTTTTGTCGGGCCAGGCTTGGTCCTCGCGTTAGGAAAACGGCATGGACGATCTACTGCTGTCTAAGGTTCGCCTGTCGATCATCGCGCAATTGCTGTCAGTGGAATGGGTCACCTTCAGCGAGTTGCAGAAGTCGATTGACACCACCAACGGAAATCTCGGAGCCCACCTGGCGAAGCTGGTGGAAGGCGGCTACATCAAGGAGGAGAAGCGCTTCGAAGGCCGGAGGCCGCAGAGCCGATACCATCTGACGGCCGCAGGACGCGCTGCCTTGATACGACACGTCACCGACCTGCAAGCCCTGCTGAAGCCCGCCTAGCGAGATGTTGTCAGATCTTCTGCAGCCGCTGCACTTCGTGGACTCCCGGTATCTTCCGCAGCCCGACGATTATCGTTTCCAGGTGTTTGAGGTCTGAAATGTCCAATACCACTTCTACGCTGGCCTGACTATTCGCGGTGTGCGCCGCAATATTTCGGATATTGCTCTTCGCGTCTCCAATCACTCCAGTGATGCTCTTCAGCATTCCAAACCGGTCATCGCAGAAAACGGTGAGCTTCACGGGATAAGCCGTCGGAGTACTGTCGTCCCGTGCCCACTCCACATCAATCTTCCGTTCAGGCTCGTAAAGCAAGTTCGTCACATTCGGACAATTCACCGAGTGTACCGCCACTCCCTTACCCCTCGTGATATACCCTACAATTCCCTCGCCGCGAATTGGATTGCAGCATCGCGCGCGGTATACCAGCATGTCTCCCTGCCCGCGCACCGTAATCGCGTTGTGATCTCCAAACACGCGCCGGACAACGCTCGAGATCCCACCCGGCTGCGAAGTCAATCCCTCCGCTTCGATGTCGCCGGCGATTGTCGGCGTCGCGCCGGCTGGCAGCACTCGCGCCAGCACCTGCCTCGCCGAGTATTTCCCGTAGCCGATCCCGGCCATCAAGTCTTCCGCCTTGCCCAACCCGTAGCCCGACGCAACCCTCAACAGGTCCTCGTCTTTGATCTCCTTCAGCGCAATACGATACTTCCGCGCTTCCTTCTCGATCAGCTTGCGCCCAATCTCGATCGCGCGTTCCCGCTGATGTACGTTCAGCCAGTGCTTGATCTTGTTTCGCGATCGCGATGACTTGACCAGTCCCAGCCAATCCCGGCTGGGCTTATGTCCCGGCTGCGTCAGAATCTCGACGATGTCTCCCGAATGTAACTTGTAGCGCAGAGGCACCATCCGCCCGTTGACCTTCGCCCCAGTACATGTATGTCCCACCTCGGTGTGAATGGTGTACGCAAAGTCAATCGGAGTAGCGTCCCGGGGCAGCACCACAACTTTTCCTTTGGGTGTGAACGTATACACCTCTTCGGGATACAGATCGACCTTCAAAGTGGAAAGGAATTCAGCTGGATCACGGACGTCCCGCTGCCATTCCACCACCTGTCGTAACCAGCCCAGCCGTTGCTCATCTTCTGCCGATACCGGACCATCCTTGTACTTCCAGTGCGCCGCGATACCCTCCTCGGCCATCTTGTGCATCTCTTCGGTCCGAATCTGGATCTCAAACGGTGTTCCATCTTCTGTGATCACTGAAGTGTGCAGTGACTGATAGAAGTTCGGTCGCGGCATCGCGATGAAGTCCTTGATTCTTCCCGGCACTGGACGCCACAGGTTATGAATAATCCCCAGCACGGCATAACAATCTTGCAGTGAGCGCGTGATTACGCGCATCGCGCACAGATCGTAGACTTGGTCTACCGAAATCCGCTGACGCTGCAGCTTCTTGTGAATGCTGTAGACACGTTTGATTCGGCTCTCGACTCGCGCCTGGATCCCCGCCTCTTTCAGCTTATCGCTGATGATCCCCTGCATCTTCGCAAGGAATGCCTCGCCCTCCTTGCGTCGAGCGTTGACCGCCTTCTCGACCTGCTCATAGCCCAATGGATCCAGAAACCGAAATCCCAGGTCCTCCAACTCTCCGCGAATTTTGCCCATCCCGAGACGGTGCGCAATCGGCGCATAAATCTCAAGCGTCTCTTCGGCTATCTTGTGCTGCCGATCCGGCGCAAGATGCTCCAGGGTACGCATATTGTGTAATCGGTCGGCCAACTTGATCAGCACCACTCGAATGTCATCGACCATCGCGAGCATCATCTTCCGCAGGTTCTCCGCCTGCTGCTCCTCGCGGGTGGCGAAATCGATCTTGCTGATCTTGGTGACTCCTTCCACGATGTGTGCGACCTCCTCGCCGAATTCCTTGCGAATGTCGCCTATCGTGACGGACGTGTCTTCCACCGAGTCATGCAACAGTCCGGCAGCCACTGCTACCGGATCCATCTTCATTTCTGCGAGCACTAGAGCCACTTCAAGGGGATGAATGAGGTAGGGTTCGCCTGATGCTCGCGTTTGCCCATCGTGGTGCTTGAGGGAGTAGTCGTAGGCTTTCTTGACTATCGTCAGATCGTTTTGCGGGCGGCTCTCTTGCATCCGCTTCATCAAGTCGCGGAATTTCGTCAGAGTGAGTGCCGTGGTCGCGATCTGTTGGCGCAAACTCGCCATGTTGGATTATAGCCCGCAAAAACCCGCGAGAACTCCGGGAAGGCCGCAGTGGATACGGGGGCTGGCCTTCATTATAAGCCTTCGACGGGCGCCAAGACGGAGCGGGATGTCCAGCTGCTCGCGCCATTCGCCAACTACCATCGCGCCCGCGGATCAACCACTTCAAAAATTCTGCCCAGAATTTTCCGTACGGGAAATTCGTTTCCTTCTCTTTTCCTGAACACCGATTCCCATTTGCCGGCCTCTGCTAAAGTGTTTGTGCCATGGTCAGTCTGGGGATGGCTCGAATTCTCGTCAGTGGGGTCTCGGGCCCGATCGGTACCGCTCTACTTCCCACCTTACGTGCCAGTGGTGCTCAGATCTCTCGCCTCACTCGCGAAGTCGCGACACACGCTGCTGGCGACGACCATCGCATCCCGTGGAATCCGGCACAACCGATACCTCCTGAAACAGTTTCTGGTTTCGACGCCGTCATCCACCTCGCTGGCGAAACCATTGTCGGATGGTGGACCGCCGCAAAGAAGCAAAGGATCCGCGAAAGTCGCATTCTCGGCACGCGGAATCTCGCCGAAGCTCTGTCCAAAACCAAGGAGAAGCCACAAGTATTTATCTGCAGTTCCGCCATCGGATACTACGGCAATCGCGGCGACGAATTGCTCAATGAACAGAGCTCCCCCGGCCGCGGATTTCTTTCGGACGTCTGCCGCGAATGGGAAGCCGCCACTCATCCCGCAGCTGAGGCAGGGATACGTACGGTCCAGATGCGGACGGGTGTCGTCCTCACCAAGGACGGTGGTGCGCTAGGAAAGATGTTGCTTCCCTTCAAAATGGGCGTTGGCGGACGTATCGGCGACGGCCGTCAGTGGATGAGTTGGATTGCCGTTCAGGACATGGTGGGCGCCATCCATCACACCCTCAAGACGGATCTCATTCAGGGCCCAGTAAACTTTGTGGCTCCCAAGCCCCTCACAAACGCTCAATTCACGCAGACGCTCGCGAACGTGCTTTCGCGCCCCGCTCTCTTTCCAGTTCCTGCCTTCGCCGTGAAGCTGGCCTTCGGGGAGATGGGAGAGACCGTTCTGCTCGGCGGCCAGCGGGTGGAACCCTTGCAACTGGTCAGCAGCGGATACCCGTTCCGCTATCCCACCCTGAAAGCCTCTTTGGAATCACTCGAACTCTGAAAAGTTCTTCCGGCGCGCATCAACTACGTGAAACTTTTTCCCTGCCACTCTAATCCAAGGGAGCAAAGGGCTCGTATTCACGTAGGGGAAACAGATGCCGTCTTCTACTCGACTACTCATACTTCTTTTCGGATTGCTTCTCGCCACCACAGGTTGCAATGCCAAGGCAAACCCGGCACACGCGAACCTGCCGGCGCCCGCCGTAGACTCACCGCGTGCCTCATCCGCCGGGCGTGAGAGTGCGGTTCTCGCTGGCGGATGTTTCTGGGGTGTTCAGGCTGTCTTCCAGCACGTGAAAGGTGTCATCAGCGCTACCTCGGGTTACTCGGGTGGTTCTGAAAAGAACGCGCAATACGAAATCGTCAGCACCGGAGAGACAGGGCAGGCCGAATCCGTCCAGATTGTGTACGACCCATCGCAGATCACTTACGGCGAGTTGCTGCGAGTATTCTTCTCGGTGGCTCACGACTCTACGCAACTCAATCGCCAGGGACCCGACGAAGGCACGCAATACCGCTCTGCCGTCTTCTATGCAAACGACGAGCAGAAGCGCATCGCCGAAGCCTACATTGCGCAAATCGATCAAGCGAGGGTCTTCTCGAACCGCGTCGTCACCCAAATCGTGCCGCTGCAGGCCTTCTATCCCGCCGAGGCCTATCACCAAAACTACGCAGCTCTCCATCCCAATCAGCCATACATTGTTTTCAACGATGCGCCAAAGGTCGAGCATTTGAAACAACAGTTTCCCGACCTGTACGTAGGAAAGTAAGTTGCTTGGCATCCTTAGCGACCTCAGTGGTTGACGTCAGGTACAACGCGGGATGTTCTGCTCCTTGTCGATGGCAATGTAAAAGTTCTGCATCCGCTCCGAGCCCAATTCGATCGAATAATCGATGTCGACAGTGCTTCCCGTTTTCCGCGAACCTACAGGCTTCGAGAAGTTCATGAATCGCGCGTTCGGATTCCTGGTCCGGTTAGGACTGGGTCCTGCACACATTCACATCCTCGAAGTTCGGGGTCGAAAGTCCGGCAAGATCTACTCGACTCCAGTCGATCTTTTGGAACTCGATGGAAAGAGTTATCTGGTAGCCCCACGCGGAAGAACTCAATGGGTCCGGAATGCCGAAGCGGCAGGCGAAGTTGCTCTGAAGAAAGGAAACAAACGGACGAATTTTCGCTTGCGCTCATTATCGGATACAGAGAAGTTGCCGATTTTGAAAGCCTATCTCGACAGTTTTCGTAACGAGGTGCAACGATTCTTTCCAGTCAGCGCAGGCTCGCCCCCTGAATCGTTTGCTGAAATCGCGAATAGTTATCCGGCTTTTGAACTAACTCGTTGATTTCTTACGGCAAGAAAAATATTTCGCAAACAATCTCGGTTTGCTCTTGCTAAAAACTCAAAGTTATGGCATCTTCAAACATCCTCAAACGAAAGGACGCCCCAATTTGTCGATAAACATGCACAAATCGCTTAGCGGGCTGACAAGGCCATGTTATTGGCGAGTCAGTATTAGGGCGTCGTTCGATAGCGCTAACTAATCCTCGGCCCACCTTAACGCAAAGCTAACAAAACCAAGACTCGCTGGGTGGCGAAGGCCGCGGTTCCTTCGACTGTAAATCGACTACGTCCGCGCCGTTCATTCCCCCAGCCAGACGCTTTTGCATGCTCGTGTATGGCAGACGCAGCCTGCACTGAGCGCAGCAAAGGCTTCCGATGCCCGATAGCTTCGGTCAGTGGTGAAAGACAACGGATACTTCTCATGGATAGAACAGCCGGATCCTCTCGGGTCTTGCTGGGAGGTTCGATCCCTCAGGGCGCAAGCCCAATCCGTCGCCGACCGTTCCCTGACCAACGAGTCGTAACAATTTTGCGGCGTGACAAGTTTTAACCACGGGAGATCTTGGCCTTGTGGGAGCGAGATGGAAAGGGCACAGCTTCGGTTCGTAAGGTCGCACTGAGCGTAATCGAATCGAGGAGTGCCATGACGTGTGGGGCTAAAGCTGGTCGGGGCTTTAGCCCGCTCGGGGGACACTGAGGTTGAAGATCGCAGTAACGCAAAGATTCAGTCAGTGGTGAAGTTCACGGCAACTTCGCGGCGTGTCTGGCAACACAGGCCGGGGTTCGAGCCCCCAACCGTGACCAATGTTCCCTGGCTGCGACGTAGCTGCAGCGCGAGAATGCCCTGTGTGAAATACGAACGGGTATCCGCGCTGCGCTCGAGGACGGAAAAACGAAAGATCAAGTTTCGCCGGTGGTGAAGAGAAGAGATACTTCGCACCAACGCCGCGACGGAGCAGGGAACGCGAGCCCTGCCGAGGTGCTGCTCTGCGGGAATGCCGGGATCCGAAAGGATCTGGGGGCGTCGTCCCGAAGCACAGGGTTGCCGCAGTGATCGGCCCCGAGTCGATTCTCTTTTTCGCATGTTCCCCGGCGAGTGTGTTGATGGATGCGTGACGAACCGTCTCACAAACTGAGTTCTGTCCTCGCACGAATAACATGCCGTGTCGTGAAAGAGCAGCCCTTCAAGGGCCGCGGTTCTGGGCGATGCGAATTGGGGTTTTAGCTCCAGTGGAATTCAGTTCGGCCGGTGGTGAAGATGAGGGTTACTTCGCTTGAAACGCGGGCTTCGCAGGTTCGAATCCTGCCGTGGACCTAGAGTCCACGTGGCTGAGTGGCTTAAGGCGCCTGAACATATCTCTTGTCGCTTATTCCCCGGCTGAATGTTCTTGTGCCATGAAGATCCAGCCTGGGCCGTTAGAAGGACTTTATGAGTGTCATCATCAGAACTGGAAAGCCGCAGGCAACGGAGTCGCTGTGCAACTCGTGCTATTGGGCGCACATCCAGCGAGGTTTCGCGGAAAGCGAAGAGGTCATCCTCTGCGCCTTCCTGCGGCAGGCGCACGCGGTTCTGTTCAAGGTCAGCTACTGCACCGATTACAACGACAAACGCGTGCCCAGCAAGGCCGACATGGAAGAGATCGCCTGGGTCATCCGCACCAAGGATGTGAATCGCCAGGTGGGCTTTGCGAACGATGCAGAACGGGAACCCGAGGTGGGTGAAATGGAAATCGTGCCCTCCGTCTAACTGAAGGACAAGATGATCGATTTTCTCAAACACGTCTTGAGCGGCCAGAACCAGTTCGCCTCCGGCGGATTGCTGCTCATGCTAATCGGTGCGGTCGCTGCTTACTTGCGCGCGATTCCCGAGAAGGTTTGGTACTGGACCGTACGCCAGACCACTATGACGGTCACCGTAAAGGATGACGACGCGGCGTTTGTATGGGTCAAAGAGTGGTTCCTTGACCAAAAATTCTTGAAGCACGTGCGGCGGATCGATCTCGACACAACATTGCAGTCGGAGCGAATCGCGCTCATACCCGCTCCAGGACTTCATTGGTTCTGGTACGCAGGAAGGCCATTTCAGGTGTGGTTCACGCGTACGGAAAATGCGAAGGAGCGCACAGCGCGGCGCATGGAATCCCTGACATTCAGGACAATTGGCCGAAAGCAAGTGTTTCTCAGGCAGTTTGTCGACGATATAGTTTGCTGTCACAACAAACGACGGGGCGTTCAGTCATGGCTTTACACCTACAACGACGGCTGGGATTACTCGGAAAACTACACGCCCCGTTTGCTGGAATCTGTCGTCCTTGAGCCTGGCGACAAAGAGACCTTGGTGGAAGACATCGCGCGATTTCGCAGTTCGAAACAACGTTACTCGCGGCTCGGTGTTCCATATCATCGCGGCTACTTGCTGTACGGGCCTCCGGGGACAGGAAAGACGTCTTTGGTCTCAGCGGTGGCAGCGCACTTTGCTTTGTCAGTGTATTGCGTAAACCTGACAGAGTTCAACGACCGGAGTCTCATGGCAGCCGTGAGTCAAATTCCCAGAGACTCGGTTCTGCTGTTTGAAGACATCGACTGCATGAAAGGAGGTCAAAAGCGCGAACGTTTGAGTGAAACCGAGAAGAACGAGGAAAAGACCGGAAAGGAAAGCATCAATAATGGCGTGACTCTCTCCGGTCTGCTAAACGTCCTCGACGGTTTTTTCGCTCCAGCCGGTGTTTTGTTCATGATGACCACGAATCGCGTCGAGACACTGGACCCGGCGCTGCTTCGTCCCGGCCGCATCGATTACAAACTGTATCTCGGCAAAGCATCAGATGCACAGAAGATGGCCCTGTACACGAGGTTTTTCCCGAATGCTCCGGAATTGGAGGCGCGGACGTTCGTGAGACAGTACAGCACCGCTGCGACCATGGCCGACTTTCAGGGCCTCCTGCTGAGTCATGCGGAGCATCCCGCAGTATTGCAGCTGATGGGCGGAGCTGTTACGGATTCCGACAAAGAACTGGAATCAGTGCTCGCCTAGTAGCCATTTCGCCGGTGGTGAAGATTACGGCTACTTCTCACGCGGAAGACGCAGGTATGGAATCCTGCCGGAGCTTCGGCTCTGTCGTCTAGCCATGACCTCCGCCAGCTTTAATGCCGGAATCGCAAATTCCCCGGCAAGTAGTTTGAAGGGCATTAGTTTCGCCAGTGGTGAAGACGAGGGTTACTTCATAATCCGAAGGTTGCGGGTTCGAGTCCCGCCGCGACGCAAGGCGTGTCGCTCAAATGGATAGAGCATCGGAACACACCGTCGTCGATAAGTTCCCTGGCGAACTATTGCAAGCGAAAAGGATGTGCTAAGCCTTCAGCGCTTTGATCTTGAGCTTGGCAGATCCTGTTGGAGCTTCGAATCCAATGCGCCGATTGTTCGCCGGCAACGGCGCGAGGAGCTCTTGTATGGCTTCGACGAGATCACGAATCTCATCGTCGTGGCTGTCGAGGCGGCCTTCGAGTTCCGCGAGCTTTGAGACGATGTGCTGATTCATGGCGAGCGCCTGGCGCATCTGCACAAACGCGCGCACCACGAAGATGCTCATTTCGATTGCGCGCTTCGAGTTGAGAACGCTCGCTGCCATGATCGCGCCGTGTTCGGTAAACGCATGCGGCACGTACCGTCGGCCGCCATGCGTTTTCGTACTCGGCAGCGCTAAGTCTGAAGCGAAAATCCGGCGGAAAGCGTTGAAGGTTTCGCTTCACCTGTTGATTCAGTTGTCGCACAGGAACGCCGTAAAGTTCGGCCAGATCCGCGTCAAGAATGATTTTTTGGTTTCGCAGCACCAGGATCTTTGATCCGACGCGCTTGGCAAGAATGATCGCAGCTTTGTTCACAGGTCGCCACCGTTATGAGTTCGCAGCTCGCGCCTCAAAGAAACAAACACTGAATCATAGCAAGCGCAAAGTTGCGCGCATCAACCAAACGACAAGTTCTAAGCCCGCTGTGCCGAAACAGGAATCTCGAAACCACGGAAGTTGGCGAGGAACTCGCAGAAGGAGGCCACAAATGGCTCGACTCAACCTACTCAACCTGAACTCTGCAACGCGCACGCACGAAGGCGCTCCTGCGCGCAACATTTCGTCGGAGCTGCAACTCCGGCGCTCAGTGCTCGCCTGCCTGCTCTGGGAGAGCCAGTTCTACGAGGACGGAGTCGAGATCGCGGGCCGCGTCGCCGAACTCGTTCCGAAGGTTACGGCCGAGAAGGTCGCCGCGCTCGCCAGCGAGGCGCGCGAGAAGATGAAGCTGCGTCATGCGCCGCTTCTGCTGGTGCGCGAGATGGCGCGTCATGCCACGCATCGTGGATTTGTGGCCGAGACGCTGACTCGCGTCATCCAGCGTGCCGATGAACTCGCCGAGTTCGTCGCCATCTACTGGAAGGACGGCCGCGTGCCTCTCTCCGCGCAGGCGAAGAAGGGGCTGGCTGCGGCGTTCCCCAAGTTTGATGAGTATGCGCTCGCGAAGTACGATCGTAGCGGACCCATCAAGCTGCGCGACGTCCTGTTCCTGGCGCACGCAAAGCCGCGCGACGAGGCGCAGGCCGAAGTGTGGAAGCGCCTCATCGCCGGAGAACTCACGACTCCCGACACGTGGGAAGTCGCGCTGAGCTCTGGCGCTGACAAGCGCGAGGCTTGGGAGCGGCTGCTCCGCGAGGAGAAGCTCGGAGCGCTGGCTCTGCTCCGGAACCTGCGCAACCTGCGCGACGTTGGTGTGAACGAGGACCTCGTTCTCGCCGCGCTCACCTCGATGAGCACGGCGCGTGTGCTGCCGTTCCGCTTCCTGGCCGCGGCGCGTTACGCCCCGCAGTGGGAAGAGGCGCTCGAGCAAGCGATGCTCAAGTGCGTTGCCGGCGCGGAGAAGTTGAAGGGAAAGACCATCGTGTTGGTCGACGTGTCCGGCTCGATGACCGCTCCGCTCTCGCAGCGTTCGGAGATGCAGCGTACGGACGCCGCGTACGGTCTCGCTGTATTGCTGCGCGAGATCGGGGAGAAGGTCGCTGTGTTCAGCTTCTCCGACAAGCTGGTCGAGGTGCCCGCGCGCCGGGGATTCGCGCTGCGCGATGCCATCGACCGCTCGCAGCCGCACTCGAGCACGCAGCTTGGTGAGGCTGTGAGCAAGCTGAATCAGAAGCAGAGCTACGACCGCCTGATCGTCATCACCGACGAGCAGTCGCACGATCGCGTTCCCGCGCCAGCAAGCAAGGGATACGTGATCAACGTAGCCAGCTGCAAGAACGGCGTCGGCTACGGCAAGTGGACGCACATTGACGGCTGGAGCGAGTCGGTTGTCGAGTACATCCGCGAACTGGAGCGGGCGGCAGAGTGAGGGGAGTGGGACTTAGCCTTTTCTGCAAGCGGGCAAGTGCCCATCCCCCACCCGGTCTATTGGAATCAATGATTTACAGAAAAATCGCCGACAAATTATTGCGGCTCAAGATTTTGCGGGCAAAATCTTGGGAACATTGCACTTAGAGGGTGGATTCCGCGTTCGATTATTTTGAACCGCAGCTCGCAAAATACTGATTTAGAACAACTTAATTTGGCTCGATGTGCATTATGCCTGGCAAAATATTGAGCCCGCGGAACTTATGCGCAAAATATTGCGGAATAATGACTTAGCTTTCGGGCGCAGAGCCCGCTACGCCTTCCGGCGGCAACAATGTTCGGACGGACGGGCTGTGGATGGCAAGGGCAGATGTCACACAATTTGGGGTTTTGTCCTGTGAAAAATTCAAGAAATGTGACTCGCGTCACGGTTCTTTCGGTTGAAACCGGAGATAGTCAGGGCTACCCAGGGTAGTGGAAGCAGTGCGCCGCAGCGGTTCCAACTGGGAAGAGCAAGTAAGACTTCAGAGTAAGGCTGAAGGAGACTCCCCCAATGAAATCACAAGCGAATGACGTGTTCGGAACTATCGAGAGTGCGCACGATTTCATGACACTGCTGTTTGCGGCGATCTCAGAATCGAAAGCGGAATTGCAGATGGACGTGGAGCGGGAGTCTGCGAGCGCGGACCTGTCCCGGCGTCTCGATGCGCTGCGGATGGCTCTTTACAACGTGGAGAAACTCGAGACCCACTTGAATCGCAGCAGTCGAATTCTCAACGACCTGCGCACACTGCGCCGGTTGTTGTTCGAAGAGAGAGCGGTGACCAGCCGACCCGAAACTCGACCTGTGGCGAGTGTGGGGAAGCAGGCTGCTGCATAGACCTTCTGTGGGCACACGGCGAAGTCGTGTTTTTCGATTTCGGGCAGGCGAAAAGAGTGCAACACAGGGGCACGCGCATGGGGAAATCGCCAACTAAGTAACAGGGGTCGGCTGCATTCTCTTTATCTGCCTTCGGGCTTGGGGACATCTCCGGCGAAGGTACAACCTGCGCCGAGGGCAGCGTTCTTCCGCCGCTTCGCGGCTTTCTGACATAGACGCGGCGGAAAATGCGAGCAGCGGGCTAAAGCCCGCGAGATTTCGGCTTCTGACGCGGCGTTAAAGGCGCCGCGCTTACACGGCTAGCCGCGGTCGGGGTCCGGTTGGCCCGCACTTTTTAGCGTGACCTGATCTTGTGAGACTTCACCGCTCTTGCGCACGGGCGGAGTCTGAGCTTTCGGGTCAGGCTTGGGTTCCGCGGGTGGATGTGCGACCTGGCGGGCGTCGATCGGGTGAGGGCTGTGGATTGGAGTGATCATAGTGGTCTCCTGTGGGGAAGATCGGCAGAGAATGGGAGAACTTTAGAATTCGATGCCAGCAGGCCTGAACGTTGGTAAGTGTTACTCGCGTGACGGAATGCTGAGTTGAGTTTGTCGAGAGAATGCCTTTGACACGGCCGTGATTTTGCGGGTGATCGTGGGATCGTTCGCTGAGGATGACGGTGGAGAAGTGCTTCGGTTCTGTTGCCCAGGGTGACAACAGTGAAGAGCACGAGGTAGCCATGGAAGGAAAATGGCATGAGTGAACAGACTTACAACGTAATTCTTCCCGAAAAGGGAGTGCCGATTAAGGCGTGGACTCGGGGTGTACCGCTGGAAGATGCGGCGGAGAAGCAGCTGCGAAATGTGGCTTCGCTGCCGTTTGTCTACAAGTGGGTGGCGGCGATGCCTGACGTGCATTGGGGGATTGGCGCGACGGTCGGGAGCGTGATTCCTACCCGTGGGGCGATCATTCCGGCTGCTGTGGGTGTCGATATTGGCTGCGGGATGATGGCTTGCGAGACTTCGCTGCACGCCAACGATCTGCCGGACAATCTGCATGGCATCCGCGGCGCGATTGAGCGGGCTGTGCCGGTTGGGCGGACCGACAATGGCGGGAAGAATGATCGCGGGGCTTGGAAGGATGCTCCGGCGCATCATCTGGATGTGTGGGCTCGGTTGGAGCCTGCGTATTCGGCGATTGTCGACAAGTATCCGAAGCTGAATCATGTGCAGCGGATCAATCATCTGGGGACGCTGGGCACCGGGAATCACTTCATTGAAGTGGTGCTCGATGAGCGGGAGCATGTGTGGTTTCTGCTGCACTCGGGATCGCGCGGCGTGGGGAACAGGTTTGGGACGTTCTTCATCGAACTCGCGAAGAATGAAATGCGGCAGTGGATGATCAATCTGCCGGATCAGGATCTGGCCTATCTGCCCCTGGGGACGGAGCATTTCGAAGACTACGTCCGAGCGGTGCATTGGGCGCAGGATTACGCGCTGGCGAATCGGGAGTTGATGATGGGGAATATCGTCCGGGCGGTGCGGGGGTCCGGGCTGGTGCCGGAGTTTCGAACTGGATTTGGAGCAAATCCCCACTTCCGGCAAAACCCGCCAGAAGTAGGGCACCCGTCGTCAACTAAAACCGTTGTCAGTTGCCATCACAACTATGTGACTTGGGAGAATCACTATGGCGAGAACGTGCTTGTAACCCGAAAGGGGGCGGTACGGGCTCGGGCGGGGGACATGGGGATTATTCCTGGTTCAATGGGAGCGCGGTCTTATATCGTGCGCGGGAAGGGCAATCCGGAGAGCTTCATGAGTTGCAGTCATGGGGCGGGACGGGCCATGTCACGCACCGAGGCGAAGAAGCGCTTCACGGTAGATGATCACGTGAAGGCTACGGCCGGAGTGGAGTGCCGGAAGGATGCCGATGTGATCGATGAAACGCCGATGGCATACAAGTCGATCGATGCCGTGATGGAGGCACAGAAGGATCTCGTCGAGATCGTGCACACCTTGCGGCAGGTGGTGTGCGTGAAGGGGTAGTTACACCTCCCAACCGATTCATTGATTGCGACCCAAATCAAAATCCCCATCCTGACGTTGCAGAAAACGCGACGTCAGGATGGGCAAGCTCGGTTTCTATTCAACTTCAGGCTCCCGTCACAAAGAATTTTTCGTCCGGCTTCTTTTCCGGCTTTTCTTCTGCGGTTGGTGCGGCTACGTCCTGGACAAATTCGCGGCGGCGTTCTGGCTGACCTTTGCGTTCTACCTGACGGACTCTCCGGGTCGGCATGTTGCTGGGTTCGAGGCTGACGATGTGGCCATCGCGGACCACGATCTGCGAGCGGAACCAGTCGGTGCGGTACATGCGTCCGGCAGCGTAGAAAGTCATTGCCGCAGCGATCGGTCCTTCGAATTCGTATCCAGTACAACCGATCAGTCGCTTGCCCATCTCCTGCGTCCACGTCATTCCTCCGACTAGCGGATCATTCAGGCGGCAGCGCTCAAAGGGCGTAGCATGACTCAGCTTGCGTAGTTGCAACAGTTGCAGCAGGACGGACGTCTTCGCCAGATTCGTGACGATGATGCGCGCCTCCGTAGGCGAGACGCGTTCCATCTTAATGTGCAGGTCGGGATTCCATTCGCGCTCGAATTCCTCGCGGGCGAGCTCAAGATGTCGGTCCGTGGCTTCTACGTAATGTAGTGTGGCGCGCGCCAGCACAACACTGAAGAAGGTCGTCACAATTGTGGCGATGACAGGGATGTAGCTGACCAGTGTCGAGAATGGGATTCGGAGCGAGTCGACCAACTGCATAGGCTGCACGTGCATAGACGAGCGTGGCTCCCTGCGGGCGCGGTTGGGGAGGGCGACCGACGAGAGCGAGTTTAGCGATGGGGCGACAGGTGGTGTAGATGCGGTTCGGGAATGAACGAGAACGCGGCGGGTGACTGGACTTTGGTAATGGCGAAAAGGCCTTCACCACAGAGGATCACAGGGATTCTATCGTCTTTGGTAAGTGACTATTCCAGGACGCTGTCGTCCAGCTTCTTCTTGCCCCAGTCGGCGGCGGCCTGGACGAAGGCGAGAACCAGCGGATGGGGCTTTTTCTCGGTTGAGGAGAGTTGCGGTTGAAACAGGGTCGCGAGATAGAAGCGATGGGTGGGGGATTCGATGGCGCGGATCTCTCCTTGCGGACCGCGGGCGACTACCGGGAACCCGGCTTCCATTGTGGTCCATTCGAAGTCGGGATTGATCTCGAAGTTGCAGAAGAATTCTTCCGTGACAATTTCCTTGTCTTTGCCGTAATACGACTGCAGGTAAGAACCAGGGCGAAGGCGAATTTCGGGGATGGTGCCGGAGAGCTTGGGTGCGTTGCCTTTGCGGTCGGGAACGGCGCAGGCGACGGGGTAAATGATGATGTTCTTCGATCCGGAGTTGTTCTCGGCGGAATCAGCGTCGGCGATGTGGAGCACGTTGCGGGCAAATTCGATGAAGGCGTATTGGAATCCGGCGCAGGTGCCGAGATAAGGCCAATCGCGGCGGCGGGCAAATTCGATTCCCTTCAGCATGCCGTCGAAACTCTTGAACGGACTGCCGGGCGCGCCCCAGAGGCCGTCGAAAGATTCGAGGATTTTCTCCGATTCCGGCTGGAGCAGAGATGGAGTGGGAAGCCAGTCGCTTTGGACTTCGATCTTGAGTTTGCGGGCGGCGTGCTGGAGCGCGTCGTTCGTGGCATGGTGTGAACGGAAATCGGGGTTGAAATCGCCCAGGATTCCGATGCGGACGGCGTCGCTCACGGGTTTGATTGTACTAGAGGGATGCGGCGGGTTCGCGGCCAGAGGCATGGGCGAGGTTAGAACCATGGTGCATGGACCGGCGAGGATTGAGCATGGTTAAGTTATTGAAATCACTAACCACCAAGGTCACGAAAGACCAGGAAGGAAAATCATCAACTACCCAGATTCACGAAAAGTCACGAAGGAAATTCATCTCCCAATATCGTCTCGAATGTCCTCCGTGGGTCGATGCCAGATTCACCCTAAATCGTGGTCAGGATTAAACCTAGTGGCATTTTGACAATCCGGTGACAACTGGAGTTGAGGGCCGTGGAAGAATCTCCGGCGTCCGACCTTCAAGTTGCGAGGAATTTGAGATGAGATATCTGGCCACGATTTCTGTTCTTGCCTGCGGAGCGTTGATGATGGCATCGGCGACCCTGAGCCGCGCACAGAGTTCTTATTCCATCACCGATCTGGGTGTGATCGATTCGAACGGTTATAGCGTAGCGAGGAGCGTGAATGCGAGCGGCCAGGTGACAGGCGCTGCGGGCACGAACAGTACGAATCTCAGCGAGGTGTTCCTGTACAGCAATGGAGCCATGAGCAGCCTGGGGACACTGGGCGGGACGTCGGGGATCGGAAATGCGATCAATGTGTCGGGGCAAGTTGTGGGATATTCGCAGAACGCGAGCAAGGTGTATCGGGCATTTCTTTCGAGCGGGGGTTTGCTGAAGGACATTGGGGACCTTGGCGGGGGATCGGCGGTGGCGTATGGGGTCAACGATCTGGGATTCGTAGTGGGGTCGGCAGTGACGAAGAATGGAGAAAATCATCCGTTTCTATACCGCAATGGCAGGATGGTCGATCTCGGAACTCTAGGCTCGAAGAACAACGATTGGTGGAATGTGGCGCAGGCTGTCAACAACTCGGGAGTCGTGGCAGGAACCTCCTATGACGCAACGGGGAACTTCTTTGGTTTTGTATGGAAGGCCGGCAAGATGACGAAAATGGGCACGCTGGGCGGACTATGGAGCCAGGCATACGGGATCAATAAGCAAGGACAGGTCACAGGGTTGGCTTATACGAAGAACGGCGCGGCGCATGCGTTCATCGCGAACTGTGGTTCGTGTCCGTTGAAGGACCTGGGAACGATTACCGGCAGCACGAGCACGGTGTGGGGATTCGCGATCAACGATACGGGAGTTGTGGTGGGACAGACGACATTCCAGAACACATATCATGCATTCGTGTACAGCGGGGGAAAGATGAAGGATCTGAATTCGCTGATTCCGGCAGGATCCGGATGGGAGCTGACAGAAGCGAACGGAATTAACTCTGCGGGGCAGATTGTGGGGATGGGGACGATCCACGGGCAGGAGCATGCCTATCTGCTGACACCGCAATAAGCGTTGGACGGGCTGTTTGTATGGGGAGGCCGCGGCAGTTTGTCGCGGCCATTTTTATGCCTTCATCACCTTCTGGAAAGCAGACTGGAAGAGCTGCATCTCTTCTTGTGTTCCTACCGTGATGCGGACCCAGGTCGGCATGATGGGCCAGATGCGTCCGATGAGGACGTTCTCTTTGGCCATGGCGTCGCGGACTTCCTGGCCGGGACGTTTCACGTCGACCATGAAGCAGTTGGATTCGGAGGGGATGAAGGAGAAGCCGTTGCGGCTCAACCAGTCGAAGGTCTGCTGGCGGATGGTAGCGTTGATGCGGCGCCGCTCGGGGACGAGGTTGGGATCTTTCAGGCTGGCAGTGGCGGCGACGACGGCGGTGACGGGCATGAAGTTCCATCCTCCACGCGCCATGATTTTTTCAAGCAAGTCGGGACGGGCGATAACGAAGCCGCAGCGGATGCCGGCCATGCCGTAGACTTTGGAGAAGGTGCGCAGGACGACGACATCCTTACCAGCTTTGACGAGATCGAAGGCGTTGGGGGCTTCCGTGAGGTGAATGTAGGCTTCATCGATCAAAACGACAGAGTCTTTGGGTTTGTTGGCGAGCAAGTATTCGATGTCGGAGCGCGGCGTGAGAGTGCCCGTGGGATTGTTGGGATTGCAGATGTAGAAGACGCCGGCATCCTGTCCAGCGGCGAGCATGGCTTTGACGTCGTGGGCATAGGTCTTGGTGAGCGGGACTTTCACGACGCGCGCCCCGGAGTGCTCGGCCGTCATCATACCGAGTTCGAATCCAGGATCGGCGGTGACGTAGCTGCGCTGCGGCGACGTGAAGGCCAGAACGCTGAGGGTGAGCGGAGGAGTCGAACCGACCGTGGCATGCAGGTAGTCGGGATTCAGACCTTCAATCTGGGTGAAGGTGTTGACGAGCTCGTCGGTGAGGTTATCGGAGTAGCGTCCACCTTGTGGGAGAATCGCTGCCATGGCGTCGCGCGCGGCCTGGCAGGGGCCGAGGGGATTTTCGTTGGAGTCGATGACTACTGCGCCGGGAGGCGGTACGCGGCGGCGCGCTGCTGCGGCGAGCATGGGTTCGGTCATCAGGCGAAGAGCGGCAGCAGTGGAAGCGGCGGCGGAGAGATGCAGAAACGAACGTCGTGAAAAATGCGGCATGCGAGTGCTCCTAGGGTGGGGAGTTTATCAGAGAAAACAGGATCGGCAGCAGGCTGAAAAAGATTTGCACGGTATCCGCGATAATGCGGAGTACAGGCACGAAGACGTTTGCACCTCGGTGCAGATACCACATGCCTGCGTTACGCTCCCACAGCAACAGATGCGGAACGATTTCCGAGAGAAAGAATTAACTATGAGTTGAGCCTTTTCCGCAGCGCGATCAGTCGATGCAAGATTGCCCTTATGAGCCCGCACCGCACCATCGCCCAAAATGGCCGCCAACGAAACGATCTTTTCTGATGTGCAGTGTGATCAGTTTGATGCATGTGCTCAAGCGGGCATCTGGCAGGTGTTGAGGTTCATGGAAAAACTTCGCAGCAGCGGATTGCCACTTCACCCAATCAAATGGCTGCACAAAGTTGTTGTCCCTAAAAGCCTGCATCATCTCCATGATCGTCGGATGGTAGGTGGGTTCTAGCGAGATCACAACAGTGCCATCTGCCTTGGTGTGACAGTGGAAATCGGATATTTTATCCTCCGGAATGGCGTCCAGTCTCGGGATGAAACACGTTACCCGGTCGATATGGCTGCGACTAACTGCTTGCCGTTTCAAAGGTGATCCTCGGAGTAATCTAGGCCCCATTGAGCTTCGCCAGACTGAACCGGCGATGTACATCAGTCGCAAATGTACTTTGATCGTTATCGAAATGTGGCTTGGAACTGCCTAATCGCTTCTTTCGACATACCAGAGCGCTCCAGCACAATCGGTACTTCGAAAAACCAGAAACCATAGGGACCCTTGCGCCCACGTAAGACCCGATGCCTACCCCATCTGCCTATATACATGAGATAACCATGCTTCGCTTTCAACGTGTGACGCTGCCGATGGATTTTCTCTCGCTCTTCTGCGGCAGTGAGCGTTCTAACTCGACTGCTTTCCTTCAATTCGATCACTACCCAAGGTCTTCCGCGGTGCATCACGATTACATCAGGAAAGGTCTTTGTGCTCGACTTTGAATCTCGGCATGACAAGCACCCGTGAATTTCAAGCCTGCCTTTTTCGTCATCATGTCGCAGAAAATTCCGAAGATGCCGTGTCACGTAAAACTGCAAGTCGGTTTCGTTCAAAATTTCAAATTTCTTATAGTGGCGAAGAACTCTGGGTGGCAATGTCTTGGTAAGGAAGGCATGAAGCTCACGTAGCCCGACCTTCATGAGGCGTCCTCGCTTTCTCTCGCTACACGGATGACGATCGGAGAACGTGCAAATTCTAACAACACGTTTCAGACGACCAATGGCACAACCGTGCCTGCCGCGGCACGAAGGAGCTAATCACATCTGGCTGAGGGAACGTAACCCGCACAGGTCTGGCCAAAGTGCACCGTGTGCGGCTGGTGCCGGCTCAGTCTTCGCCACGGCCGGCGTAGTAGCCCGAGCGAGCCTGGATTTTGTAGTTCTGTTTACTCTTGATCTCGAGTTTGCGGAAGCCGCCGTCCTGCTTGGTGTTGGTGGGGGTGTAGCCAATGTTGTACTGGCTGCGGAGTTCGGAGGCGATCTGGTCGAAAGCTTCTTTGAGCTTGTCGAACTTATTGCCGACGTTGATGACACGCCCTCCAGTTTGCTCGGTGAGCTTCTTCATGTCGCCTTCGCCGGAGTATCCGAATCCGCCATAGAAGCCGCGGTCGGCGCAGAGGAGGACGTAGACAATGGCGTCAGCCTTCTGCGCGGCTTCGATCGCATCCTGAATCTTCAGGCGGCTGCCTTCGTCCTGGCCATCCGTGAGAAGGATCATCGCCTTGCGGCCGACTTCTTTGGCGAGCATGTCGTGTGCGGAGAGGTAGACGGCGTCAAATAGCAACGTTCCGGGAGAATTGCTCTGCGGCACTGGGCCGCCGCCCATCCCGGGAATGCCTCCGCTGGTGTAGTCCACGTTGACCTTGGCCTTGTTCAGCGCGGCTTGCAGGCGATGGGGGTCGCGGGTGAAATCCTGCAGGAGGTCGACGGTGATGTCGAAGCTGATGACAAAGGCTTCGTCCTTATCGGTGAGGATCTGGCGGAGGAAGGCGCCGCCGACTTCTTTCTCCATGTCGATGACGTTGCGTTGGCTGCCACTGGAGTCGATCATCAGGCCGAGAGTGAGAGGCAGGTTGGTCTCGGCGGTGAAATACTTGATGGTCTGGGGCTTGCCATCTTCCGCGATATCGAAGTCAGCTTTTGTGAGGTTCGGGATGAGCGTGCCCTTCTTGTCTTTGACGTTGAAGAATAGTTGGACGACGTTAACGTTGACCTTCAGGGTCTCCGAGGGTTTCTGGTCGGATGGCTGCTCAGATTGAGAGGGTTGTTGCGCGACGGCCAGGGTAGAGGCAAGCAATAGAGTCATCGCGGGCAGGAGTCGGAGAAAGCTGGGGCTTTTCGGCATCAGTACGCTCGGGAGATCTTTTTGTTAGTCTAATCCTTAAGGTTTAGATGCACCAAACGGGATTGAATTGGCATCCCAGGGGTGTAGAAGCGGATTTTTCTGGGTGGGCGGGATGAAAGTGGACCGATTTCAAGGGATTGAAGCGCCCGAAAGTGGTTTTCTTGCGCCGCTTCGGGGCTTGGCGAAACATATGCGCCCCACCCACAGCTCTCGCTGTGGGCTGCATTCTTCCGCTGCTTTGCGGCTGGTCATCGGAATTGCATTTGCAGCTGTGACCACCTTGGCAGGACTAAGTCCGGGGGCCTCAGCCCAGTCAAGCAGTCCTCAAACGCAAGCCCAGTCACCTGCGAATCAAACGCAATCACCGCCGAACCATCAGGCTGCCGACGATATTCCCGATACACCCTCGGCGGTGCAGCCTCCGCCTCCCAAGCTGGAGCCTGCACCGGAAGAGGCCAAGCCGCCTCAAAAACCTGGTGCGGAAATGCCTCCGGCAAGCAACGCGGTGCAGCAGCCTGCGGAGGATAAACCATCACCGCCCCCGATGCCTCCGGTGGAAACGATTGCTCCCGGGAGCATGCCTCAGGCCAATTCGGAAGAGGGGCCAGCCAACCAAATCAATCCGAACGAGACACTCTACAAGTTAAGGGTAACGACCAACTTTGTGCAGATTCCTGTGATGGTGAAAGACAAGGAAGGCAGGCGCGTGGACGGCTTGCTGCCGAAGGATTTCACCGTGCTCGAGAACGGGAAGCCGCAAACGTTGACCTATTTTACGAGCGATCCCTTTCAGCTGTCGGTGGCAATCCTGCTGGACTTAGGAATGGCTGACGTCGCAGTGCAGAAGGTGAACCAGACGTATTCGTCGCTGGCGGGAGCTTTCAGCCCATATGATGAGGTCGCGCTCTACACTTACAGCAGCACGGTGAGCCAAGTAACGGATTTCACGAGCCGCCAGGACAAACTGTTGGCCGTATTGGATTCAATGCGGTCGAAGGATAATCCCGTCCGCGGGCGTAACAACGGCCCGCCAGTGCTGGGAGGACCCCTGGGCCCTCAACCGCCAATGGTGAACGGAATACCCGTCGGTACTTCGGGACCCCCGCCAGTGTACACACCACCCAAGGAGGCGCATGTCCTGAATGACGCGATCCTGCGGGCGGCGCTGGATTTGAGCAAGCGCTCGCGCTCCCGGCGAAAGGTCATTTTCGTCATCAGTGATGGACGCGAACGAGGGAGCCAGGCGAGTTACAAAGACGTTTTGCAGGTCCTGGAGAAGCAGGACATTCAGGTCAAAGCCGTCGTTCTGGATATGGGGGCACTGCCGGGATACAAGCAAGTGGAGAAGTTGCCGCATATCTTCCGGCAGGGGTATAGCAACATCCTGCCCAGGTACAGCAATGCCACGGGCGGAGGGGATGTGTTCACGGAACTCTCGAGGAATGCGATCGAAGAGGCTTACGCGCAAATCACGTCCGAAGCGCGTAATCAGTACACGTTGGGATATAAACCGGCCGCGATTGCAAGCAGCACGGCGTATCGCTCGATCGAAGTGGTGGTGCATCGAAAATCGCTGGATGTATATGCCAAGCAGGGCTACTATCCGATTCCCGCAGCCCATTAGTTCGTCTGCCGGGCAAGCGGATTTCCATTTGATTGGGGTGGACTTGGCACCGGGGTCACCTGAGTAACCTGCGGTTGGTCGTCGCGTGTGATATAAAGACCCCGAGCCTCTAAAAGGACAGGTGTGTGCGGGCAACCTCTGAAGGTGCGTCCGCATTTCGAGGAAAGCCTTGAGTTTCATCAACTTCGCAGCTCGGGAAATCAATTGCAAAATCGTTTACTACGGCGCCGGGCTCGGCGGCAAGACGACGAATCTGCAAGTGATCTATCAGAAGACGGCGGACCAGCAAAAGGGCAAGATGATTTCGCTGGCCACCGAAACAGAGCGTACTTTGTTCTTCGACTTTCTGCCTCTCGATCTGGGGTCGGTGCGTGGGTTCAAGACGCGCATTCACTTGTATACGGTGCCGGGGCAGGTCTTCTACGATGCCAGCCGCAAACTGATTCTCCGTGGGGTGGATGGAATTGTGTTCGTTGCGGACTCGCAGGAACAGCGAATGGACGCCAACGTCGAGGCACTCGAGAATCTGATGTCGAACCTGAGGGAGCACGGGTACGACTTCAACAAGATTCCTTATGTGCTGCAGTTGAATAAACGAGACCTGCCGAATATTCTTCCGGTCGACATGCTATCGACCGAGTTGCGGAAAAAGAACGAGCCCATTGTGGAGGCGGTCGCTTTTCAGGGTGTCGGAGTTTTCGAAACACTGAAAGAGATTGCCAAGCAGGTGCTGACCGAGTTGAAAGCGGGCGGGTAGACAACCGCTGTCGGTCGTTCGCTTCAGTATTGTTCCTTCTTCGTTTTCTTTGGGTGGAGTTTTGTTGCCGAAAGTCCGCCTTCGCTTCAGGCCAGATAATCGCAAACCAGAACAGTCAGATCGTCGTCCTGAGAACTCGCCCACTTCTGTACGGAATGGATGATGTGATCGGCTGCCTCGCGTGCGGTCAGCGCGGCGGTGTTCTGCAATAAGTCCGACAACTTGTTCTGACCGAAGAATGTTCCTGTCGAATTGGACGCTTCGACGATGCCATCTGTGTAGAGGAGCAAGCGATCGCTGGGTTTTAGCGGATGTGTGATGGTCGTGTAGGTGGCGAAGTCGAACGCGGCGAGCATCAAGCCGTTTTCGGCGATCTCGGTCACCTTGCCTTCCCTTAACAACAACATCGGTGGATGGCCTGCGGTCGCATAGCGAAATTCCTTGGCTTGCGCGTCGAGATACACGTAGGCGGCGGTCACGAACTGACTCTGCGTGTTGCCGCGAAGTGCGGCATTCATGCCGAGCAACAGGGCGGCAGGGTCGTTTGCCCGCGCACGCTGAGAGGTCGCTGCCAGCTTGACCATAGAGGCGATGAGCGCGGCGGGAACTCCGTGCCCAGAGACGTCGGCGATAAGAAGTCCGGCGCGGGCATCATCGGCCAGGACGAAGTCGTAGAAATCTCCCGCGACTGAGGTCATGGGAATGTAGCGCGCCGCAACTCGAAATCTGCCCGAACTTGGAAATTCCGCGGGCAAAATGGACTGCTGGATGCGTCGAGCGACTTCGAGTTCCTTTTGAATTTCGGCGAGTTGTTCGTCCCGTTGCAAGGTTTGTCGCGCAGCCACGTACCCCAGGCAGGCCAGAAGCGCGATAAATCCAATCGGTTCGATGCGGGGAAGGCGAGACCCGAATACGCCGATGACGTTATCCCATAAGGCGAAGGCGCCGAAGATGAGGAGGCCGCGGCGAGTGACAATGAAATCGCGGTCGGGGTT